>ERZ773062.174-NODE-174-length-42494-cov-32.991541_pt1 | contig 42494 bp, 71 predicted proteins | sample MGYA00580626_ERZ773062 | MGnify/ENA primary metagenome ERZ773062 (study PRJEB29015, sample SAMEA2738003) | human oral metagenome | biome: human oral; feature: human-associated habitat; material: dental | place: China | collected 2058 ... | reverse complement strand
ATTTTCCAATTTCTTACGATTTTGATAAATAGACAATTCTTCAAAGTCTGCATTTGGAACACTCACTCTACTAGTTTGGTTTTTTAAACAATAGTAATATTTTTGATTTCTTGGAAAATAATATACATTTCCTGCCACTGCTTGTTCAACAGGAAACTCTCCGTTATTTTGTCCTAAAATTCCATTAAGATTTTGTATTAATTGATTTTCTTTATTATTAAGACTTTCATATAAGTATTTCCAAGTTATTGGAATTAATTGTTCATCAGGAGTTCCTGATGTTGCTTCCCAAGTTCTATTTCCACCAATATTTTTATACCAATGTCCATTATCTGCTAGGTATTGTTTATCTGCTTCAAGGTTATTTCTTCCTTTTAAAGTACCAACAGCTATTAATCCTGTTTCTGTATAAACTTGATTAGCAATATCTCTTGTTAAATAAATAACACCATCTCTTACATATATTTCAGCTTCTATATCACTTGAAATAGCCATATAGATATCTTGAATAGATTCATATGTTTTTCCTAATCTATTATTTGGAAAAGTATCAGCAGATACAGCTGTTGTATATGAATAAAGAATTTCTGTTATATCTCCTTCAATTTTTGCATATACTCCAAATTCTTCTGTTTGAAAAGATTGTTCTACATTTTCATTTGATATTTGTACTGTTAAAACAGCAGTACCATTATCATTTCTTATATTCATTACATTTAAATCAAGTTTTTTATTTTTTAATTCAGTTACTTCTCTTAAATTTCCTGAATGTTTTTGATCTCCAAATGCTGCCTTGGTAAATAGAACTTTACCTTCCCCAGCTAATACTCTTGCTAAAAGATTTCTTCCAGCATTTGTAATGATGTGACTATTAAAATCAGCCATTTATTTCACCTCTTTTTTCTAAAGTATATTTTCCATTTTTATTTACCAAATTTAGATTATTAAGATAGAAGTAACTTGGTTGTGGATATAGTATTACTTTTGTTCCATATCTCATATGTGTTGCCATATATAAAGGAGATATAGAGTTATTTTTAAAAGTAATTCCTGTTAAATGTTGTGATTTCTTTTTTGTTTTTTCCACTCTATCTATCATAATATCTAGGTTATTTTTAGTTGTTCCCATAATTTCTATTTTGAATGTTCCATTATCCCCATTAAATTCTGGAAATTCCAATATATTAGCTTTTTCATAAAAGATATTTAAAACATCTTGAATAGCTTTATTTGTTCCCTTTATAGAATGTATTTGGAAAGATAATTTACAAGCCTTTCTTTTTTCTTCAATAGACATAGAGAAATCATAAAAGTCTACACTTAATTCTTTTGCAACCATATCAATTTCTTTTTCAGTCATAGTGTCTATTCTTTCAAGAAACTCTAAATATTCTATATTAGCAACAATGTGTTTTGAAATAAGTGCATCTATAACAGTTAATATAAATTTATATTTTTTATCATTTTTTAAAATGTCAGGGGCAAGGTCTCTTATATTAGTGACATCATATATAAAATTTTGCTCTTTCATCTTGACTCTGCTCCTTTGTATGAAATGCTTATAGTTCCACATTTTGCTAAATGAAATTTTTGTCCTTTATAAGTTTGAGGTGATTTTATCTCAACTCTTCTTATCCCTTCAACATTTTTAGAAATATCTATAATATCCTGTAAATTTATACTTTCTCCCATTTTGAATGATTTAGTATATTGTTCTAATGAATTTGTTAGTTCTTTTTCTATTTCTGATTTCGATACTAACGAACTATCATAAACCCAATAATCTAAATCAATATTATAATCATGAAATATTGGGTCTTTAATTTCTATCTGGTCATTTAAAACTTTAATATTTTTATTTTCAACTATATAATTTTTTATTTTTGTTTTTTCTTCTTGTGATATGTGTTCTAAACCATTCACAACATATATGTCAATGTAATTAGGCTTAGGACTATTTATAAAGGCATCTGTAACCAGGTTAGATGATTTCTTAACCCAATATTCATAAGAGCCTTCTGAACCACCTGTAGTAAATGATTCAGGAATAAGTTCCAGTCTACTTCTATATTCTTCATCTTCCTCTTCTTCTCTACCACCTGTTACATCTGTAATATTAGTTATTTCTTTCATATACTCATATCTATCAACAATTTCTTTGATTTCACCAACTAATATTTTTCCTAAGTTACCAGCAATTTCAGCAACAGCTATTACATCAACATAAGTTTCTCCACTTCTTATTTTGTACTCTTGCTCTGTATAAAACATATAATTTTTATAAAGAAATCTTGTACCTTTTGCAATAACAACATCTTTTGCTACAACTGATGAAATATGACATCTAATCGTAGTTCTTGCTTTGTTAGCTTTTAATCTAGCTCCTCTTTCTCCATAAAAATTACCTTTCAAGTCTAATCTTTCTTCTCTTGAATATTTTAAGAAGTTTTGTTTTGCTACATCATTCATATTTGCTTTTATATTTGATAATAATGCTGCAACTGTTGAGTATAAATATGCTTCTTTTGTACAAAGTTCTAATCTTTCTCCAGTAATTTCTTCATGAAATCTTAAAGCATCAGCTAAAATTGTTTCAGGATTAGAATCTATTAAATTAAATTCTTTCATCTATTTCAACCTCACATTCAATTTCAAGTCCATTTTCAGTAGCTTTGCATTCAACATTATTTAATGTAAGACCTTTTATATACTTACTAACTTGAATTTGTAAGTCATTAAAAATACTATTTTTTATTACTGTAATTGGTCTATCAACCATTCTGTTATCTATTCCTAAATCTCTATGGAGTGGTACTGTTCCTCTTTTTGTGTTTAATAGAATATATAATTCCATTAATTTTGGATGTTGAGGAATAACATTATTTGAAACTATCATATTTCCTCCTATTAATATCCTCTTAAATCATCTTCAATTAATCCATGTAGCCATTTCTTTTCATTTTTATCTTTTGAATAAACATTCTTTTTAGATTTTTTCTTTAATACTTTTTTATTTTTCTTTTTATTTTTTCCACTACCATTATTTCTTCTATTTTCTGTAGTTAAGTTATTAGTAGCAGGTAAAAGAAGTCTATCTAGTTTTGGGATATATTCTTTAAGAGTTAAAGAACAATTTACAACTTCTAGTTCTCCACTTGAATTTGTACTCTTTATTCCTTGTTTAAAGCCTGTTAACATAAATCCATACTTTGATAAAGGCTTATTTCCCAAGATAAGTGGATAATACTCTCCATTTTCACAAATTTTTTCCAATTTTAGTATTGCTTCATTTATGTTAGTTAATGTATAAACTAGCTTAATATTTAAAGAAATAGTTCTTAAATTTCTACGAATAAACTCTGTGTAAGGAGCTTCTCCAAGATTGTCATGATCTTCTGTTTTAGATGAAATACTTAAATCAATGGCATCAGGAGTTAAAACATTCCCACGAGCAACAGTAAAAATAATATCTCCATAACTTCCTAAATTACTTGAAAAATCAAATGTAGTGAAATTATTTAAAAAATCTTTTGTTAATCTATTTAGTACATTCATTTCTTAGTCATCTCCTTATATTCAATAGATTCAACATCTAATTTCCCTTCTTTTAGTGTTGCTTTATTTGTTTCAAATCCTTTTTCTGCTTTCATACTTCCTTTTATTGTTGCATTATTTGAAACTGTTATACTTTTTTCTATTGTTGTATCTCCAGTTATAAGAACTTCACTATCTATTTTTGTTAAAGTTCCTTTTAACTCTATGTTTCCATCTTCTTTTATTGTTAAACTTGCACCTTGAAAATCAATTTTATATTGATCTTCTTGAGAGTTACTTACATTTTTTTCAGAAAAATAGCTTCCAATTATAAAACCTCTTTCTGTATCATCTCCTAAAAATATACAAAACACAGGAGTATTCACCTTTGGAATAGAAGTTATTTTATTTCCAAAAGTGATAGGAGATAAAATTTGTAATCCCTCTGTTATTTGATTTTCATACTCAGGAAGTTGTACAGTAGCAGTATAATCAGTTGTATTAATATTTTGAATAATTCCTACTGTTCCTTTTAATGCTGAAATCATTTTTTATTCTCCTCTTTCATATCTTTTTTTATTTTGTACATTTCAATAGATGTAGTAAATTTTGGAAAATTATGTTGTAACCTAGTTACTACATAATTTCCTGAAAACTCTCCTGCATCAGATAATGCTATAATGCAACCAGAATATAGCTCCTTACATCCAATAATTTTTAAAGTTGTTTCTATCTCCCTTTTATTGATATTTTCAAGAGTTTTCTTTGCTAATTTTTTTAAATCTCCACTTTTAGCCCTGGATTTTAAAGAATAAACTTTTTTATAACTATCAGACTTTTGTCCTGTTTCAAGTTCATGTTTTGTTATAATTGCTTTTTCTTCTTTTTGTTTTTTAGTATTAAAGTATTTAACTTCAATAGCATCATAAATATCATTAGATTTATCTTTTATTTCAAATTCCTCAACATTGTTCAAACTAATACTTAAAAGAGGAGTATTTTCTGATAATATTTCTTCCTCAAATAAGATAAGGATTCCACTAGATATTTTTAACTTTACTCCTTCATCTTGGGCAATCTTATTTAAGAATGAAAAATCTTCCTCTTCCTCCTGCTTTATATTTTTTAAAGTGATATTGTCTTTTACTTTATAAAAATACTTTAGCTTATATTTATCAGCAAACTCTTTTCCAAGTGCTTCTAAAGAGATATTAGCCCATATCTTAGACCTTTTTACATCTCTTGAATTAAGTGGAGCAGATATTCCTTTAAATGTTGCTGTTTTTCTGTTGAATTGTCTTATATCTATATTAAAAATTCCTATATCACTTTGGCTTTCTCCTTCAAACTCACTATTCCAATTAAGAGTTTTTATTCCAAACTTTATTTGAGTTCCTTTCGGGATAGCCCAGTTTGTTGTTAGAAATCTATTATTTTCATTATTAAGTTTTATTATAATTTCATCTAATGTACCTTCTAAATTATCTATAATTTCAACATCAACTATATGTTTTAATAATTCTTCAGTTACATCTTTATTACCTATAAAAAAGGTAGGAGAGGCTCTCCTAACTAAGTTTGAACTAGCCATGGAGCAACACCTCTCTTTTTATCTTCTTTTATTTCAGGAATAGAAAGTTCAACTCCAGCTGGAAAGATAACTATTTCAGAGAGTTCAATATTTTCTTCTAATAACTCTTTCATGAGATTTTCATTCCCAAAGAGTTTAAAAGCAATTAGATCCCAAGTATCTCCTGCTTCTGTCTTATAAACTTGTTCTTGCATAAGTTTCTCTTTCCTCCTTCATTTTTTCTAATTGTCTTTGAAGTTCATTTAACTTTTCTTGTAAATTTTCTATAATGCTATTTTTAGTATCTTCAGATACTCCATTAAAAGTAAAACTATTGTAAATTTGATAAGTAATAGGCTTTTCACTACTTGTGCTATTTTCTGATTTACTACTTTGAGTAGCATTTTGAAGTCTATTTCTTAAACTTCCAAAGATGCTTTCATTCTCATCTTTTGTAAGAACTCTTTCACCTTTGTGTAACTCAGCAACATAACCGTCAAATGGCACATAATTTAATCCATTAGCATGGCTTCCATTTATTGTAGCTTTTGCAGTTCCTATATTTTCTTTTTCTCCAATGATGTATTTCATTCCTGGTATTTTTCTTGCAAAATCTAAAGCTTTTTCCTTTGCACCAGCTATTGCATCTGACATAAGTTCAAAAGGTTTTGCAAAAAAGCCTTTTATTTTTTCTGCAATACTAGCAATAGTATCTTTAAAAGAATTTAACATTGCTGTAAATCTTTCAGAAAATCCAGTTTTTACTTTATCCCAAAGTCCAGTTATACTTTCCCATAGACCTTGGAAGAAACCTGTAACTTTATCCCAAATAGCACTAAAAATCTTAGTAAGTACTGACCATAAAGTTGAAAAAACTCCAACAATCTTATCCCATAGCCAAGTAATTTTATTTAATATCCAATTAAATAAATCTACAATACCTTGCCATATAGCTCCAATAACTCCACTAAGTACATTCCAAACACCTGTAAAGAATTCTGCTAAAAATCCAGGAATAGCTTTTACAAATGCTTTTATTTCATCCCAATATTTATAAATAATGTATCCAAGAACAGCTATTCCAGCAATTATTAAACTAATTGGACCTCCTAAAGCAGTTATTCCTGCTTTTAATACTGCCATGACTCCACCAGCAGCCTGTACTGTTGTTGTAAGCTTTTGAAATGCTCCAATAAATTTAATTACTTTAGATGTTACACTAAAAACTGTTAGAAATACTATAATATTATCTATTCCTATTGTATTTAGAATTCTAAAAATTCCCCAAAGTACTGTCCCAACTTTTATCATTGCATCTAAAAATATTTTTCCATTTTCTATAAAAGACTGCCAAAATTTATTAGCCTTTGTATCATTAAAATTTCCAGAAAGAACATTTGAAAGTTCATTTAGCCATTCAATAGCTATATCAATTAGTTGCTTTCCGCTTTTCGTAAAAATAGCTTGTCCTATTTTTATTTTTACATCTGAAACAGCTGATTCAAGTAATGCCCATTTACCAGAGTCACTATCAAGAATAGTATTAGCCATTTCTTTCGCTTTTCCATTAGCATTTTCATTTTCTTTTGCAAACTGTGCTAATGCATCAGCTCCCTGGTACATAACACCATTAACTTCTTTTGTAGCAGTTAACAGCTTATTCATAGCTAAAGCTCCCTGATCTCCAAACATTTCTTTTAAAAAGGCTAACTTTTCTATACCTGACATTTTCCCAGTAACTTTTTCTAATTGTCTTACAAAATCTACAAGTCCTATAAATTCACCTTTAGAATTTTTTACATTAATTCCAAGTTTTTGTAGGTCTTTTTGTACTTTACTGTCAGCTATCTTAGCAAAAGCTTGTTTTAAGTCTCTTCCTGCCTGTCCTGATTTTATAGCTTGGTCTCCCATTAAACCAACAGCAGCTGAGGCTGTTGCTAAATCTATATTCAAATCATGTGCTGAAGAAGATACATATTTAAATGCTTCTCCTAACATTTGAATATTTGTATTACTTCGTGACATAGTATTAGCAAGAATATCTGTTGCATGCCCAACATCATTTATTCCAATATTGAAAGCATTCATATGATCAGAAATCATATCTGATATCATAATGAAGTCTTCTCCTGATGCAGTTGCTAGGTCAAAAATAGGAGGAATTGCTGCTATTATCTCTTTTGGTTTAAAACCAGCTAATGCAAATTTTTCCATACCTGCTGCTGCCTCTTCAGAAGTGAATATTGTTGTTTTTCCAACTTCCATTGCTTTTTTCTTTAAAGCTTCATACTCTTCAGCTGTAGCTCCTGTTAAAGCCTTAACTTTTATCATTTGTTTATCAAATTCTAAATATTCTTTAACAGAAGAAGTTCCTATCCCAATTGCTGCACCTATGGTAGCAACTGCTGCAACTTTCATTCCAGTTTTTACTTTATCTTTGACACCTTTAAAAAAACCTTGACTTTTAGCAACTATTTTTTGTTGAGCAATTAATTCCTTTTCTTTTTTTATAGTTTGGTCAATTTCACTTTGCAAATTGTCAAAAGGAATTTTCAATTTTTTAAGTTCCATTCCATACTTTTGGAATGATTTAGATTGTGCTTTTATAGTTGTTTCTAAGGCTTTAGCTTTTTTGGTTAAGCTTTCATATTTCTTTTTTTCAGCATCAGTAAGACTATTATTTCTCTTTTTTATCTCATCTAATGCCTTTAATTCATTTCTAAGTTTTCTATACTTAGAAACATTGTTCATTATCTCCTTATTTAGCTCTTTTTGAGCTTTTAAAGTTCTTTGAGCCTTTTCCATTTTCTGCCTAGCAACTCTTAAATTTTTAACTTCATTAGCTAATTTTTTTAAATTACCAGGTAAAGACTTATCAATAACTCCTTGCACTCTCATAATCAAATCCATTTTCTTTCCCAACAATATCACCTCCTTCTTTTTCTTAGAGTTTCTTCAACTGTTTCTACAAGTTCTCTTATTCTGTATATATCACAACCCATTAAGTATGAGTATGAAATATTCATATTCACTCCTAATGGATTGTTAAGTTCTACTATTAATTCATCTAAAAGTTTTGCATGTTCTCTTTCAAGATCTTCTATTAATCTTCCTGCAAAAAATCTCTAACTTCATCTCTTACCTTTGCAAAATCTTTATATGAAAGTTTTAAGAATGTTTCATGCGAATGTGCAGATACATATTCTGCAACTAGCATATAATAAAAATCATCTAATTCCTCTACCAATGTTGCTGATTTTTTTCTCAATTTTCCATAATTTTTCTTTATTTCAATAATTGAATTTCCAGTTAATTTTCCAAAATCAAATGTTATTTCTCTACCATCAGAAAGTTTAACTTTTCTAACTAAACCTTTTTCTTTTTTAGGTTCTTCAATATCATCTTTTTTTTCATCAACTACTGATTCAATTACTCCATTTCTTTTATTTATTTCTGCATTTGCCTCTCTTAATTCTTTATTAAAATCTCCCATTTTTTCCTCCTATTAAGATAAAATACTTCTAACTTTTTCATATAAATCTTTACCATTTACAACAGCTTTTTTGTTATAGACATCAATTTCATGTATAACTTTTCCTTGAATTTCTTCTTTATAATAAGTCAATGAAAACTCTAATTCTGTTTCATTTTTTACAGCTTTTCCTATATCTCCACCACTTGTTTTTATTCTTTTTCCTTTAAAAGAATAAATGGCTTCAACTTCATCATTATTATGAGTTTCAGAATCTTCAACTAATATTGCTGCTTTTGCTGTTAAATTAACATTACTCCCATATTCAAATGCTATGTCCTTACATCTATTCATAAATTTTAACTGTAATTTCATAGCATTAAATGCTGTCGGAATAGGTTCATCATGTTCTATTACACCTAGTCCACTTATAGTTTCAGTCTTATGTTCTATATCTGGTAATGTTATAGTTGCTATTCCAACTAACTCATCTGTTCCATTTAATCTTATAATTGCATCTTCAATTATTGTTGACCTTATCATTTAGCCCTCCTATCTTTGAAATAATAATTTTAAATATTTAGCATCATACTCTAATCTAAACTCTAAACTTTCACCTGGGATAATTGCACCTAAGTAAATATGCCATTTGAATTTCCCAGCTATCATATCTTGTTCAGAATTTTCTTCAGGTTTAAATTCAACTCTTCCACCAAGTAACTTATTATCATTAGTTAAAGAGTTAAGCCAAACATTTATATTAGTTTCTATACTTTTAGCTTGTGAAGGTGTCATTCCCTTATCAACTTCAACAGTGTTATTCAACATTATAGTGTTTCCTATATATTTGAACATTCTTTTAACAGGTATCCAAACATCTTTTGGATCTGTTTCTCCACCAGGTTGAAATATAGAGGTTCTATTTCCCCAGAACACAGTTCCATTTGGTTGTCTAATTATTGTAGAAATTCCATTTTCATTCAATAAATTAGCTTCTGCTTCATCTAAATTAACTCTTTTAAATGTAGCTCCTTCATAATATCCAACACCTTGCATTTTGACATTTTTATTTGAAGGACTTTCACAAGGAACACCATCAAATTTGGCATCTACTGATTGCATGTGTAGTGCCATTACTGTTGAGAAGTGAAATACTTCATCTTCAAGATAAGGACAACCCCAAGTGATTGCTTGGTCAGCATCTATATAATTTTTTTCTTTCTTAAATGCTATAACTTCTCCATACTTTGTTGTATTTGGCATTTCAGGAATTGACATAGATGCCCATTTATCATTTATAACAGCTGATTTAGCATCTAATGCTACTCTTATTTTTGCTGTTGAAAAATCAGGAGCAACTACACAACTAGGTATCATTGAATATTTAGGGAATATTTCCTTTAAACATTCAAGTCCTTTTGCTTCTAATGTTTGTGGATCTATACTTCCGATTACATCAGTTTCTTTTAATTTGCTAACATCTAAGAAATTATATGAAACTTCTAATTTTTTAACTGATGTTTCAGTTTTTGCTAATGTAATTATTAATTTTCCTTCATTATCAAATGAACAAGAATATTTTTCTTTTGCTATCAATGTAGATGTTTCACCATTTTTAATAATCAAATTTTCATCATTTATAATTCCAATCTTTTCAAGAGTTGCTTTAAAATCTTTTACAACAATATCTTGTTCAGTATGAGCAGTTTTATGCTCACTAGGGTTTAAAACATTTATAACAATAATTGGTTTTACATTATACACATTAAAAGCTAGATATAATGCTTCATTGATTGTAAATCCTTTTATGTTATTAGCTCCTCCAAAATAAGTAGCTGCATCTTTTGAGTTTTGAATAAGAATAGGTTTATTAACACAGCTCATATCTCCCATGTTAATAGTTCCTGTTCCAACTATTACAGTTGGTGTCTGAGTTTCTGCAAATATTTTTAAGCCTGAAGGCATTTCTTTATAACTTGTACCATGTTGAAACTTTGCCATTTTTCCTCCTATCTATTTTCACTGTATTCATCTAAATCTATGAAATTTTCTTTGATTTCATCATAATTTGATATTCCAGTTTCTATTCTGCTTAACTGTTCTGAAGTATAGAAACCTTTATGTTTTAAGATAAAACCATCTTTTGTAAGTTCTTCACCAATGTAGATATAAGTTTTATCTTCTTTTTTTGCTTCATTTTTTTCTGTTTTTACTTCAGCTGTTACTTGATTTTGTGTAACTGCTTCTATGTTACCTGTTTCACTGTTCACATTTGTTTCTGTGTTATTTATTGTTTCAGTTACTACTGGTTTCTCTTTTTCTTTATTATTTTTTAATTCTGCCATTTTTCCTCCTTTTCATTTGAAACTTCTCTCTTGGTTTCTTCTATATATGCTGTATGTGGAACAGTTGGAATATTTAATTGTAAAAGAATATCATAAACCCAATAATCTCCTCCAGTCATTTCTTCATTTAAGTAAGATTCAATTGTATCTAAATCTATTGAATAACTAAATCCATCTTTTCTTTCAATTGCTGATGAATGTTTTGTGAAATATGCTACTAAATATTCAGCTATTCCAGCTATCTCATAAAATCCCTCTTCATAGTCCTTATTTTCTGTTCCTAATCTAATTAAGAATGTAGCAATTTTTGAAGTAACTCCACTTTTTGATTTTTGTACAGACTTTATTGGTCTTATAATAACAAAAGGGAACTTATTTCCTTTATTAGTTCCAGCATTATTTATTCTATTTTCAAGATTATCAGGCTGAATATAACTTCTAAAGAATTTAAAATTTTCTATTTTAGCTTCTACAAATGCTTTTTTTATAGCACCTTCTAATGCTAAACTATTCTTTTTTAATGGATTTATTCCCTCCATAATTCATCTATCCTTTCTTCTAAAACTTTTGAAAATATCTTTTGAATTTCTTCATATATTTTTTCATTATCAATCTGTAATCCCATATTTCTTACAGATAAAGATGTTGCTAATGTTATCTTATGCCTTTCTTTTCCTACTCTAAACATAAGTTTAGGATTACCATTTTTCCAAAAAGCCCAAAATAATGTCTTCCAAGTCATTTCTGGTCTTGGTTTTACTATTTTAGTTTTTATATATTGTTTACTCTTTCCAGGATTTGGTTTAGATATTGCAAATTCAGAAACTTTATTTCTTTTAGTACTTCCTAAAAGAACACCATCGGTTGATGTTATTTTTGATTTTAAAGAATTAGCATCAACTTTTTGTTGTAAAGAATATCTTGATTTTATAAACTTTTTTTCTTCTTTTTTTGCATAATTAAGAGCTTTTCTTAGTGCTTCTTTTACAATTTTGTTATCCATTCCTGAAAATTCTTTACCAATTTTTTCAAGTTTTTTTAAACTTTCATCTGATATTTCAAGAGTATACATATCTATCCCTCATATTTTTGTGCATATATATGTGTCATTCCATGTCTTTTTTCAACATCAAAAACATAGTAAGAAATTTTATTAATTTTTATTTCTTCTCCTACTTCAACAGAAATAGAAGGTGGTAAGTCTCTAGTTTTAATAGAGACTTTTAAACCATTTCTTGTTAATGTAGTAGAATCAAGATTTTCTTTAAATTTTCCTGTAAGTTTTGGATTACTTTGCACTTTTGTTATTACTGCTTTAAGTTTTATCCCTGAGAGGTCAATTTTTTCAGCAAAATCTGTAAAAAAGGTCTTATCAATATCATCTTTAAAAGTATTATTCATTCTTTTTACCTTTTTTAGATGAATTTGTATCTTTTAATCCACCAACATTAGTTTCTTCCTCTGAATTATTTTCTTCTGTTTCAGCTTTTTCTATTTCGCTATTAACGAACTCAGCAGCTCCTAAATCAATTAATCTTTGAGTTTCTTCTTCAGCAATTTCAAATTCTTCTCCTGTTTTGTATAATATTTCTCCAACTCTTATATTTTCAATAGCTTTCATTTTTTTCATATTTCATCACTCCTCTTATAATACAGTTGCAATAAACCAAGATTTTACATCTTCACGAGGAACACATAAAGGTCTTGAGAAATATTGTAATTCTTGATCTTCACTTGTATCAGGTTCCCATTTTCTGACAACTTCTTTCTTAACCATTAATTTTGCTGTTTGTCCTTGTTCAGGTCTTAATGCCATTGCTCCATATCTAAAAGCAAAACTTTTAGCTTTTACTCCAATACAAGTTTTAGCAGGAATAACTTGTTCTTCAATCTCTGTTTCCATATCTTTATACCAATCAACAAAAGAATAAACTGTAATTCCTAATGTTGGAAGATATGCTATTTCTTTTCTACCATCATCATTTTCAGGTACAGTATCATTTACACGAACATAATTTGCATGTCTCATATTTAAATATTCTTTTACTTTTTCATTTTTTAAAAATGCTCCAGCAACATCAGGGGAAACTATTATTGTATCTATTACAACTCCTGTTTCTTTTTGAATTTCAGTTTGTTTTTTTTCTAAATATTCAATAGGATCGCAATTAGGGCTGCTAAAAAGATCATTCCCTGTTAGAACTTCTTTGTTAATATCTCCATATTTTATTCCTGCTATTCCAGATTCCATAGGACAAACACCTGTTCTTAATGTTTCTATAAGCATCCATTGTCTTGTTCTAAAACTTATTTCTTTAAATTTTTTCATTGTATCTGCAAGCATCATTTTTCCTGTTTCTACAGGATTATCATATTCAGTTTGCCCAAATTGTTGTTCGAACAGAGCTTCTGCTTCATTTACAGCATTTAATTTTATATATGCTGGTTCAACTACTTGTACTGCAAAAGCTTCTTTTCTAACAAAAATTCCATTTTGTCTCTTCCCAACTAAAGGAGCTTTTTCTCTTCCAGCTTCTTTAGTATGTATCTCAAATTTTTGAGTTTTTTCTGCTGTTTCCTGTCCAACTAATAAACCATATAAAAAATTCTTTGGTTTTTTTGTTTGTGAAATTATATCTGTTAATGTTTTTAAATTAAATATTTTTGTTGCCATATTTCCTCCCATTTATCCAATCATTATTAAAAGTTTTCTTGCTGCTCTTTTTACTTCAGCTTTATCTTTTCCATTAAAGTTAATATATTTTTCATTAAAAGAACCTGTTAAATATACAGTGCTTTTTTTATTATTAGTGTCAGCAGTAAAATCATCAGTCACTACACCATATATTTCAGCAGCAGTAGTTAATTTTTTAACTTTTCCTGTTGCAAATTCAACTAAATCTCCCATTTTATATTCACCAGCTTCAAATTCTACTTTTTCTGTATAAAATGGAAATTGTAGATTTCTTTTTAAATTACTTGTTTCATGTATTTCTTTTTTCATATTTCCTCCTAGTCCTCATTTGCTATATTCACAATATCAGCTATTAATTTTTTTGTATCATCAATTTGTCCAGGTATTCTATTGTCTATTTCTATTTGTTTACTTTCTTTTCTTCTGGTATTTAAGATATCCGCTGGATTTTTGGCTTCAGGAACTTCTTTTTCTTCTGTTCCTTTGTTTTCAATAAATTTTGCTAATACATCTTCAACAATATCAGCTTTTGATTTCCCAGATTCCTTAGCTGCATCTATAATTTCTTTACATTTGCCTTGTGTTTGCTCATTAAGTGCATCTAAGTCATTTATTCTTTTTCTTTCCTGTGCTATAGCCTCCTTTCTTATATCTTCCACTAATTCTTTATTTTGAGCTTCTAGCTCCTGCATGTTTTTTGCTCCCATGCTCTCTCCTCCTTTTTTTTCAGTGTTTCCACTGTTAATAATTTGTTTTGGTCTTATTTTAAAATTTTCCAAGTTTGAAAATTCAGAATTTTTAATATCAAATATAATTTTCTCTGTAGCAAATCCTTTTTCAATAGCTTGATCAGCTGTAAAATAAGTTGTTGTATTCATTAATTCAGATATTTCTTCTCTACTTAAATGAGACTTTGTAACATAAGCATTAATTATTGTCTCTTTCATAATATCCAAAATGTTTGCAGTTTTTCTCATTTCTTGAGCATCTCCAGCTAGTGCTGTAATTGGATTATGTATCATCATATTTGCAACAGGACTCATTGCTATTTTATCTCCAGCCATTGCTATAACTGAGGCTATTGATGAGCATTGTCCATCAATATACACATTTTTTACTGCCTTATGTCTTTTTAAAGCACTATAAATTGCACATCCTTCTGTTACAGAACCTCCTGGACTATTGATATAAAGATTTATAACATCTATATCATTTCCAAAATTTTCAAGTTCTTTATATACCTGGTCTGCACTTACAGGCTCATCAAACCAAGAAAATCCCCCAATCTGACCATATATTTGAATATTTAATTCATTTTTATTCTTTCTTGCTTGGTTTAATATTTCCATCTAAGCCAACCTCCTTTTTCTTTTTATTTTCTATTGCTAATTGATCTAAATTTTCATTCCAATCACTACCATTTAATTCAGTAGCTTCTCTTTCTCTTGTTGATAATCCATTATTTATTTTTACTACTGATGCTGTAACTTCTTTTACAGGGTCTATTTGTCCAGGTGAATTTCCATACCAAACAGCTCCTAAATATGCTTTTTTGGCTATTGGATTTTCTAAAAAACCTGGTAAATCTATATAACCTTTTAGGACTGCCTCTTCTATCACTTGCTCAAATATAGGTTGACAAAACTTTTTTGCTAACCATTTTCTCCTTCTACGATACATTTTCCAAACTTCTAAAAGAGCTGCTCTTGAAGCAGAATAACTGGCATTAAATGCAGCTAATAAAACTTCAAATGGAATTTCTAAGGCAGTTCCTATTTGTTTAAGCATTGCATTAAAAAAGACTTCAAACCTTGAATTTGGTCTATTTGGATTTGCAAAAACTAAATCTTGTCCTGGTTCCAATACTCCAAAGTTTCCATACCCCATACTTAATTCAGTTCCTTCATATTTTTTTCCCTGATCTCCATTAGGTTTTTTAAATTTATCTTCTCCAACACCTAAAACTTTTCCAGTATTTCCTGTATTGTTGTCTTGTTTTATAAAAGCAGTAAACATTGCACTAACAACTGCATTCATAAGTTCAGCATTTGTAAATCTTGATAATTGAGATAAAATTTCTAAAACAGGTGCTAATAAAGGAACTCCTCTTAATTGATTTACTCTCTCTTTTTCATTGATTTTTAATATTTGTCTTCTACCTGTTGAATCAAAGACAGGTATTCTAGTATATTCATTGTGCCTATCTTTAAAATGATATGCTATTATTACTCCATTTTTATCTGTTTCAACACCTTCATATAAGTAGTCATTACTTTCTTGTGCTTCACAGTTAGCAGAATCTAAAAATTGAATTTTTAAATCAAATAGTTCTCCTTTTCTTTGATGATACGGAAGATTTATAAAACATTCTCCATCCATTAAATAAGTAATCATTGCTAAATCCTGCAAAAAATCAAATGTGTCCTCACCTTGAAAATCACATTCAACACTATCTGCCCATAAATCCCAAATAGTTTCTATTTGCTTTTGAATTTTTTCAACTTCATCATTATCTAAATTTAAAAGATTTTTTTTAATCTTACTCTTTAGCTTTAGCCCTTCTCCAACTACATTAGTTCTTATTTTTAAAATAGCTCCTCTTGAAATTGGATTTCCCATAAAAAGTTGCCTTGATCTAGCCATTAAGATTTCTTTATTATCTTCAATATCATCTTTGGTTGTATCTAATGAACTATAAACATTCCTAAATGCTATCTTAGTTGTACTAGCACCAGATTGACTATAATTAAGAAATTCTCTTTGTTGTCTTATAGCTTCTATTTTGTATCTAATTTCTTCTGTTTTTAGTTCCTGGTTTAATTTATTTATTTCAGTATTAACTTTTTTCATACTTTCTCCTAAAACTCATGAGGAACTATTTGAAAAAATCTTATTCCTTCTCCTGTTCCACTCTCTATTTGAGCTTTTTTATTTTCCCACCAAATCCGACCTTTTCTTATTTGTTCCAAATCAGCTCTTTTTAAATTCTGTCCATCTATTGTATATTCTTGACCTTTTAGAACTGCTTCCTCTGCTTCTAAATAAAGTCTTATATATCTTTCACATTCCTGGACAGTTATTTTTGTATTTAAAATTTCATCTATTTTTTTCTTATAATGTTCTTTTAAATCAGCTAATTTTTTCATATCAGCTGAATTTTCTTTTAAAAATTCAACACCAGCAAACCAGGCAGAGCCATGTAGAATAAGATCCTCTTCAGCTTCCTCTATTTCTATTAATTTATTTTCAAAACTTGCTATATTTCTCATACTTCAACCCCTTTTCTGTCAATAGCTATTTCCTGTTTCTTTGATGTTAAAGCTCCATTAATTGATAGTTCTAATAATTCTGCTCTACTTAGATTTGCTAGATTTTCAGGTTCTATTCTAAATATTGAAAATGGAACTGTAGCATAACACCTGCAATCAAAACCTTCATTTCTAGTTTGAATTTTTTTCCAAACTACTTTTCGATTTTCCTGTACTTTTATTTCAGCTGTTAAAGATTTAAAATATTCTAAATCATATCCTTTTCCATATTCTCCATTGAAATGGCAGTATCCCTCTTCATTAATTCTTGCATCTAATCTTCCTGAAACAATATCTTTAAGAGCATTTGACCCAATAGACAATAAGTCTATTTCTTTATTTTTAGTTTTTCTAAATCCATTGCTGATTGGAACATTTTCTCCACCAAGCCCTTTAATCCCAATTATTCTTCTGTATTGTCTAGGACTCACAAAATCATAAACTTTTTGAGTATGGTGTCCTCCTGTATCTATACAGGCTGAATAAATTTTTAATTTGTCCCCATTTTGATAAAAATATTCTTTATCCAGAACTTTATCTAATCTGTCCCAAATTTCTGATTGATTCATATTTCCATGTAAAATTATGTACTCCATTCCCCAGCTTTCATATCCAAGACCCCAACCAACAACTTCTATTGCTATCCAGTTATCTTGAATATCTACTCCAGCTGTTAAAATTAAAGCTTTATCAGGAATATAACTATATTTTTCTCTAGTCCTCTTAATAAGTTTCTTAGGATCTAATCTTCCTGTATATTCTTGTTCAAATGTTTCAGCTAGAACCGTATTTATAAAGGCTTTTAGTTTTTCAACATCTCCCTTAATTTCTAGCCATTCTTGAACAATAGACTCCCAATTTCTAAATGGACTTGCTAATCCATTTAAGTGATAACCTAAATTTTTTGTTCTTTCTGGATATTTATGTATCCATCTTCCAGTTTTTTCATTCCCTTTTTTCCACTCTTTTTCAGTGAATGCTTTACCACAATGAGGACAAACCATTCTTACATTACTTCCATCAGGTTCAAATTTTATATTTCCCCATTTAAAAGTCTGTTCTTTCTTACAGTTAGGACAAGGTATATACCATTCAGCTTGACTTGAATTGTTATATTCATCTTCTATTTCAGAGCTTCCTTTCACTGTTGGAGTTCCTGTAATAATATGTTTTGTAATATCATCAAATGTGGAAGTTCTCTTTTTAGCAAGAGAAATAGGACTTCCTTCATTTCCTGAACTCTTTGGATATCTATCCACTTCATCAAGAAATATATTTCTAATTGGTCTTGCAGCTAATTTTGATGGTGAATTAGCTCCAACAAAAGCTATATATCCTCCTGGAAACATTTTATGTGTAACAGTATTTCCAGAATCTTTTTTACTAGGTTCTTTAATAATTGTGTGTAATATAGAATTATTTATAGCTGGTTGTATTCTCTCCTTTGAGAAACTTCTAGCCATTTCATCAGTTGGTTGAACTATTAACATTGGGCAAGGATCTAAATGAGCATATCTTAAAATTGTATTGATGATTAACTCACTCTTTGCTAATTGTGCTGCCATCATCAATGTAACTTGCTTAGTTTCTCCTTTTGTTATTTTTTCATATATTTCTATCATATATGGTGTTCTTTCAACATTGAATTTACCAACTTCTTTTGCTGATGTAGTATCTAAAACTCTATATTGATTAGCCCACTCCATAATACTTACAAGTGGTGGTTGTCTCAATATTCTTAAACACTCTTTTATTAATTCCCTGGTTCTCTTATACATCTTTTGCTTTTCTCCTATTACTTGGTGGATTATAATTTGCCAGTTCTTCCAAGCAATCTATCAAAGTATTTTTTAAATAATCTAATCTATCAGCTTCTGATATTTCAGTAATTTCGTTGTCAATTTTTACGGCTGTTGCTTGTAATTTTGCTTTAAATTTAACTAAAATATCAGTTAAAACATATTTAACATCTTCATCCAGATGATATTTATCTTGTAAAATTTCAAGTTTAAACTGTTGCAGTTCTCTTTCAACTGCTTTTTTCTTATTTCTTTCATCATTAACAGTTAAATATCTTTTTAAATTATCTTTCAAATCAAACTGTCCATTAGAGTTTTTTTCTAATACTCCACGATTTGCAAGTTCTTTAACTGTTTTTTCACTAAGCCCTAAAATTTCTGCAAAAGTTTTTTGTGTTACCAGGTTTATGTCTCCGCTCCTGGTTTGATTTATAAATTCAGTTACACATTTAATAAGAGGGTAACTTCCATTTTCTGATTTATAATCCTTAAATAATTCTCTAACTCTTCTGTCAGAAATATTAAGAATTTTTGATAATTGTTTTTCATTTGCAAGTATCATATTTTCTCCCATGCGTATATATAAATTTTGGAACTGGGAAGGAAATCAAAAAATTTCGTATTTGAAAAGTTCCGAGCCTCCAGCTGCACCCTCTAATAAAAAAATTCTGTCACAGTACCTTTTTGATTACTCGAAGTCCTCATCACTCACAGCTGTATCATTTTTACTGTTTATTGTTGCTCTTAACTTAGCTTCATCAACTACTCTATAACCAAGCATTAAGTTAATCTCTCTTGCTGCTCCTACTGCTGCAATGAGTGGCTTGTCTTTTCGTACTCTCTTATTGATAGTATGTCCATCTGGACCACTCTCATCAACATATTCAACTACCTCTGCTCCTTCCATAGCCATATTTATTATTTTTCCTAATTTTGACGCTATACTAAATGCCCCTAGTTCTGTATCTTGAAATAGGACCTCTCTTAATTCCAACATTGTTTTAGCAATCTTTGGACTTCTTTCTATGTTAGCTGCCTTAGTCTTTTCACTATATCCAGCTTTAATCTTTGCCTCTTCTTTCCCGATTCCAGACATTCGGTATATAACATATTTAGTTTGTTTTTCTGTCAAGCCCTCAAAGTTGCATATATTTGCATTTTGCTTTTCACCTATTTCTGCTCTTATTTCTTTATACTTAACAAGATATCTATTAATCCAAGAGATAATTGTATTCTTGTTATATTTTGTTTTTCTTTGTATCTCATCATACAAATCTTTTTTCTTTGTACTAAACTTAGTAAGTTCAAGTTTTATATATAATTCCAAAACTACTAATTGTTCTTCTTTAAAATTATCTGTTTTACTCATTTCTATTCCTCACTGATTAACTCATCTTTTATGTCCTCCCACTTGTATTCCTTGCCTTCTCTTTGTAAAATAATATCTAACTTACCTAAACTTCTATATCTTTTAACTATTACATCAGCATACTTAGGATCGTATTCCATTAAAAATGCTTTTCTGTTTAACTGCTCTGCTGCAATTAATGTACTTCCTGACCCACCAAATAAATCAAGAATATTCCAATCTTTTTTACTAGAATTATGAATTAATCTAGCAATTAATTTGATTGGCTTCATTGTTGGGTGAACATCATTTACTAATGGTTTGTTCTCTCTAATTATGCTTTCTTGCTCTCTTAACATCTGTTTTAAAATATTAATTAGTTCCTTTTTACTATAACTTTCAATAGCTTTTAAATCTTTTTCTATTACTGTATCTTGTGTAAAATCTTTTATAAAATAATGTGCTGCTCCTTCTTTCCAGCCATAAAGACAAGGTTCATGTCTCCAATTGTAGTCTTGTCTTGATAGAACAAATTGATTTTTTACCCAGATTAAACATTGTGATATTTTAAATCCTGCCTCTTCCAATGCTCCTCTGAATGCCTTTGTTTCACTATCAGCATGAAAAATATAATAAGCTGCACCAGCTCTCATAACTTCAAAAGAATTTTTATAAAAATCTAATAAAAATCTATAAAAGTTTTCAGAGCTCATATTATCATTTTTAATTTTGTTTCCATTTGTTGCTTCATAGTTCACATTATATGGTGGGTCTGTAACCATTAAATCCATAGTTTCATTACCAACTAATTTTTTAACATCTTCTAAATTAGTTGAATCTCCACACATAAGTTTATGTTTTCCTAATAACCAAATATCCCCTTGCTTTGAAAAATAGTTTTCTTCAACATCAGGAATATCTATTTCTTTTATTTCATTTTCATCAAGAACTTCACCAGGTAATAATGCTTCTATTTCATCTATATTAAATCCTGTTAATTCTAGGTTTTCTCCTAGTTTTGTCAGTTCTTCAAATAATTTTTGATAATCCCATTCGCCTAGCTCTATTGCCCTTGCTTCTCCAATTCTTATTGTTTGTATTTCATTTTCAGTTAAATTTTCAATGGAAATACATTCAATTTCAGTTACTCCTAATATTTTTGCTGCTTCTACTTTTGCATAGTCACTAACAACATAATTATTAGCATCAACTATTATTGGAAATACACAACCAAATCTATCTAATAAGTTTTTATATAGATTAATTTGACTATTTGTACTTTTTCTAGGATTATTTGGATTTTCTTTTAAAACATCTAAATTGATTTTAATTATTTCCATAGTCCTCCCTGTTCTAAATTGTTTTAAATCTTTGCATTATAAAAACAAATAATTATATTTTCAGTTTCAGGATTAAAGTGCCTCACATTATTATCACGCGAGAAAACTATTAAAAAGCATTGATATTAAATGGAAAAATTTTTTTGAATGTGTGAAAATAGGAAGTTTTTTCTTCCTACTTTTTGCAAAAAAATGCCAAATGATTTTTGGTATCACATTTGACTTTGCAATTAAAGAGTATTAGATTTGCGAAGAATAGTTCGAGCCTCTCTATATTAGAAAAAAAATCTCTTTGTGGAGATGCTCTTTGTTGTGAATGAGTAAGGATGTCTTTTATCTTACTACGATAAAAAACAACCTGTCTGTAGCATTTATTGCTACTACTAGTAACAATATCATCAACTATTTTATAGTCAAATATCCACTCTAAATTATCTCTAATTAGTGAATCTAAATCTTGACATCTAAAATTTATAAACTTTTCTTTAAGAACTTCAACTGATTTTTCTACCTCTTCAATCAGCATTTTTCCTAAAGTCTGTGATATTGTGTTTTGAATGCAATCTTTTATGTCTTTTATTGTTATATATTTTATTGAGTTAAACTCAAAGTAGCTTTTTATAATTTTCTTTGTTAATCTGTGTTCAAGTCTAAGAATCGCTCCTTTGACTTTTCTTATATTATTTTTTTTATTGTTTTCATGACCTTTTGAGTAAAGTCTAATTTTCCAACCAATCATTGGTTGGAATGTAAAACCTGTTGTATAAAATTTATTTTCATTTTGATTGAAATTATAATATTGAACCTTATCCAAATCATCATATTTTCTTGTAAGTGCTTTGAAGAAGTAACTTATGATATTATGAAATTTATAAAAATTTCCAACTGCCTCTTGTGTAGTAAATTCAAAATATTCATATCTTACTTCATCTTCAGTTATTTTATAATCAATTAAACTATTGATTATTTTTACTAGATTATCTTCCACTATATTTTTTTTCAATTCATCAGATAATGGAAAAATATTATCATCTACAAAAAATCGTGGGTAAGAAAAATCTATTTTTATTGTTGACATCTTTTTTAATTTTTTTTCTTCTAGCTTAATATAATTAATATTTTCTTTATCAATTTTGTAATTATTTGTATGATTTGAAAGACTTTCTGAAAAAGAATGAGGAAACATTTTTTTAATTCTTTCTCTTACATACAAAATGTCGGTCTGGACATCAACAAAGACACAAGCCCTATCTAGTCCATACATTAGAATTTCACTTTTATTATTTCATTGCAATGTGGACAAGTTATTTCTAATTCTTTTTTTTTGAGATAAACAGTAACTTTTCTACCTCTTGCTACTCTAATTCTTTCTTCTGTTTCAGAGTATAAGTATTCTCCACAACTGCAATAATTATGACCTATTTCTTTATCCGAATTCTTGGCTTTGGGCATTCATACCAGCTCCTCCTTATTTTTTGATATGTAAGAATTTCATATTGTTCATCATTATATTTTTTAGAAAGTTTCTCATAACCTTGTTTGAATGTTCTCTTATCTGAATAACAAAACTTAGCAATAATATTTTTATATTCAGTGTTTTCATATATAATTTTTTCTTTTGAGATTATTTTTATTAGATAATTGTAGTCAAATTCATAGTTCATATTATCCTCCCAACTTAAAAATAATCTTGTTGCTTTTTAGCTAAATTTCAGCTAAAATTTTTTGAACTTCATTAATTGCAGCTTCTATATTATTTTTTAAAGCCTTTCTTAGACCCCAATCAGTTGAATATGAAGTTCGCTTTCTAAGCTCGGAAAATGTCATATCTACATCAATTAATTTTTTCTTTACTTCCTTAAAAAAAGAAGTATCTTGATTATCTTTCATAGCCTCCTCCTTTTTGACAAATATAACATATAGATTTATATTTTGTCAATAAGCAACAAAAAACTATTTTTTAGACAAATAAAAAAAGTAGGAATTAACCTACTTTTAATAATTAAAAATATTTTATTTTAGGCAAACCACATTATTGAATAAACAATATCACTAAATAATAAAATAATTAATCCTATAAAGATAGAAATTATACAAATGGTCAGAATAGGTTTTCTATATTTTTCCTTTGTTACTAAATTAAACAAAGTGTGTATAGCTAAAATTAGAGTAGGGTTTATAATAAAAATTAATGCAACTAATTGACCAGGCTTAATATCAATTCCTTTAAATATAATAGATATATTTCCAGCTATTAATGTAAAAACTGATAAAAACATAGTTAGTTTTTTCATTGAATCCATTTCTATATCACTAATTTTTTGGCTGTACTCTTCAATTGATTTTTTTAATTCTAGTTCTTTACTCTCTAATTGTTTAATAAAATCTTTTTTATTATCCTCTGTTTTAAAATCTATAGCTTCTATAGCTTCTAATCTTGCTATATCTAAATTTATGTGATCGTATAATTTTACTATACAAGATAATATTTTTTTATTTTGGACTTTCTCTATTGAATTATAGATATACTCAATATTGATTTAAATTTTTTCTAAACTAATCCTTTTTTCTTTATTGATATAAAAAGAATATAAAATTGAAAAAATTGAAGAATATAAGTGCCTTTTTTCCCCATTTTTTCCGTAAATATTTTCAAGTAAGCCAAAATATTGATTTAAATTTTCTTCAAGAATATCATCAGTTGAAAGTTTTACAATAAATTCTATTAATTTTTTGTTTTCATCTTCATTCATAAATTTTTTGGGCATAATTTACTATAACCCCTTGGATATTTCATATGAAATATCTTGATCTGTAATAGGATATTTTTCTCCCATAGAAATAGAGTTAGACCATGCTCCATCTAAAACATGACTTTTGGCAACCAAATCCCATGGAGAAACATGAATATATTCTCTAAGAATTTTTTCAATTATTTCTTTTGAATTATTATCTATTGTATCTTTATATGAGGGTTCAGAGAATAAATCTTCATATAAAACTAATTTCATTGCTCCAAATCCTGCAAATTCATAAAATACATCAGGAACTACTGGTCCATATTGCCATGCTTCTATTCTATTTGAAAAAATTCCATAACCTCTTCTTTTTATACTTTCTTTTTGAATAAAAAAAAGAATTTTTTGTAATTGTAAATTTGTGATTCTTAAATTATTTTTATCACACCATCTAATAATATATTTTGCAATATCCAATGCATCATATTTTAACATGAACCATCCCTCCTTTTTTGTTACTTTTGTTTTTTTCTTTTTTGTATTATATATTATACAATATTTTTTAGATATTTACAAAAGAAATATATAAAATATATATAATAATTTGTTTTGTTTATTTAGACTATTTTTATATATTTTGAAAAAACTACTATAACATATTAATTTCACATATGATTTTTCCCATTTCTTTAAAATTATCATCATTTCTCACATATATAGGACAATCTTTTTTATCATCAATAAGAAAAATTTCTCCTCTATTAGAGATTTTCTTAGTAGCCATAATCCAATTTTTATTAAAATAAAACACTCCTTTTTCATTATTTTTTACTTCAGAGTCTTTATTTATAATAGTTATTTTATTTTCTCTATCTTTTACTCCAATTATTCTATCATTTTTAATATTTTCATTTATTGGTAAAAAAATACTAAATTCACCTGAGTTTGAAACATCAGAAAAATCACTTAACGCAATAGATAAAGAAGAATATACTTTTATTTGTTGACTATTATTCAATTTTAAATCTGTCGGATAAATTTTTATATCCTCTGTACTTTCACTTATAAAATGTGAAGTATGATCTTCATTGATATTAAAATTATCATTTCTGTCTTTTTTTGGAAGGTATCCAATTTTTTTATAAACTTCAACAATATCAAAATCATAGATATTTGCAAGATGGCTTAATAATATTGGATTAGGTAATTTCCTTTCAGCATTTTCAATTCTTTGTATATCACTTTTTTCAGTAATTAAGCCTCTTGATTTTAATTTTAACCTTAACTCTTCAAGTGTATATCCTTTTTCTTTTCTCTTTTCAGCTAAGAAATTTCCTAACTCTATCATTTTTTTTTCATTTAATTTCATAAAGCACCTCCTCAAAAAAAATTTATAAGTTATTATATAATTTTTTTTACAAAAAAAATATAGTTTTTTAGCAATTAAAAAAAAAGAGTTGCTTTTTAACTACAAAAATGATATAAATATTTTAAGTTGTTAAAAAGCTACAAATAATATAATATAGTTTTTTAACAAATTTAAAGGAGTTGAGAAGTTTGGAAATTTTAGGTTATCTTATTCTAATATTTTTATTTTCATTAGTTTTTAATTTTTTTATATTTATCATTTCATTAGTTTTTTTAATAAAGTATTTTATTAATTAAGTCAGGAGGAAATATGCTATTAACTATCATTTTATGTACTTTAACTGCTTCAATTTTTAATGGAATTTTTTATTTTTTAGTTTCTTTTTTTCTTTTAAAAAAAATGAAAGCAGCTTTAAAAGAGACTGCTAGAGCTTTGGAAAAGTTAAAAAATATAAAAAAAGATAATTAAGTTTATTTATCATCTTTATCAATAATAAGAGAAAGACATATTCCGATCAAAGCAAGGATAGCTTCTTTTCTAGCTAAGACCCATATTCCTGCTTCTCCAAAATGCTCTTTTATAAAAATAGGAAGTTGATTAATCCATTCTTTTTTAAATATTAATAAAAGATAAAAAAAAACTGAAATAAGGGCTATAATTTCATTTTTAGATAACATTTTATTATAGTTTTTAGCATCTTCCTCAATAGAATTAAAATCATCAATGGAAGAAAAATTTTCAATATCTTCTTTTGTTAAAGTTTCTTCAATATCCTCTGAAATTGAATTTAATAATTCTATTGTTTCATTTTCTTTTTTATCTTCATTGGTTCTAAAAGAAGATTGAGAAAAAAATTTAAAATAATTTTTATTAATAATATCTATTTTAGTAAAAGTATTTTGCAATTCTGATATGAGATTAAAATCAAAAGCTGAAGTAAATTGATTATGAAAATTTGTTATTTCTAAAACTGCTTTTTGAAGAGCAGTAGTATCTATTTTAGGAATATTTAGTTTTAATTTTTCTATAGTATCATAAGGAATTCTTTGAATTTGTTTTATTTTTTCTAGTGTACCAATATTAATAAAAGATATTTGTGGTTTGATAGAGGAAATAAATTTAAGTTGAGCCTTAGATAAACTACTTATTTTTTTAATTTTTACTAATTCTTCTTTAGAAAATTTATAGGACATAAAAAATCAACTCCTTAAATAAAAAAATAATCTTTGAATAGCATGGCTCACAAACTGCTTCCCCAAGCATTCAATACTTGTGGGCTGTGCTATTGAAAGATTGATAAAAAGATAGCAACAAGATTTTGATATTCTTGTCGCTATAAATATTAATTAATAAATATCTTTCAATTCTTTTATTTTTAAATCTTCTAATTTTTTATTACCTGCTATGTATGAATCAATAGCTGATAATTGTTCTTTTGAAAAGTTATTATTCCAAGAGAAAAAATTAGCAGATTTTACAATATCATTATTGTATTGAATAAATAAAATACCCAAAATTTGGTAATTTTCATTTAAAATATAGTATTGAGATTCTTTTGTTTCATTATTGATTTCAGCTGGTTCACCAAGTTTTTCTTTAACTTGTGATAATGACATACCTTCTTTTATTGGAGATATATTAGAAATTAAATTTATTCCTAAATGTCCAACTATATTTTTATTTAAAGTTAAATCCATAGTTGGAATATTGTTGTAATGAGGAACTAGTCTAAAATCTGAGTTATCACTTTTTGTAAATAAACATAAAGAATTATAGTCAGTTTCATTTCTTTTTTCAGATGTATCTGTTAAAGGAAATTTAAAATTAATAAAATAATTTTGATAATTTGGATATTTTTTAGCAATATCTTCAGCTATTAGTTTCATTTCATCAAAAGTTGGAATTTCGCCATTAACGAAATCTAAAGGTACATCTCCTTGAAGTTTAACGGTTTTAATATTTTGCTCTATCATAAAGTCATAATTTAGTGTTTTTGACTGTGATGTTTCTGTTGTTATATTGGTTGCTGTAGAAGTGTTTTCATTTTTTTCACTTCCACAGGCAACTAATAAAGATAAAAGTACAAAAAATATAAATTTTTTTTTCATAATAAACCCCCTCTAAAATAATAAAATCTCAATCTTTGAGTAGTACGGTTCATAAGTAACTTTCCCCAAAGTTCATTAAGACTTATGGACTATACTACTAAAAGATTGATTAATCTTGTGTATTGTCTGGGACATACTCAATTAAGTCCTCGATTCTGCAATTAAAATATTTACATATTCTAGCGATAACATCTAATGAAAGTGTTTCTAAATCTTTTTCTTTGTAGAGTTTATCAAGTGGTGGTCTACTGACTCCAGTTAATTCTGCTAGATTTTTGATAGAATCTATTTTCTTATCTGCCATTAGATATCTTAGTTTAGATTTGTACATATAGTACCTCCTATATTTTTTATTTTCTATATTGAATATTATACTTTAAAAATTTATTTTTTTCAATTTTAGATTATAAAAATTAATTTATAAATTAATTTTATTACTTGACAAATTAATTTATAAGTTGTAAAATTCAACTCAAAGATATAAAATATTTTTTTATAAATAAAAAAAATTATTTTATAAAATTAATTAGGAGGAATATAGAAAATAATTTATTAAGTTGAAAGAGAGTTAAAGAGCAGATTCTTAGATTATACACACCTTCTAGTAAAGAACATTAAATATTAGGGAGGTTATAAAAATGGAGAACGAGTTTAAAGAAGCTGCTTTAAGTTTTTTGGAGGGATTGTTGGATTCAGGAAAGGTAGAATCAAAATCAAAAAAAGAAATAGAAGACTTGTATGAAAAGATACAAAAATCTAATATTTCTGAAGAATTACAACATTCAATTTTTAAGACAATAGAAATCTTAAAAAAAGAATATTTTGATTTTGGTTTTACTGCCTACAAAAATTTTAAAGAGTAAAACAAAAAAGGGACACCGACCAAGACACCCCTTTTTCAAACTAGCTTGATTTATTTAATAAAATATCCAAGTGTTTTTATTATAGCATAATCACTATAATATTACAATATATTTTCTGTATTTCCCAAGAGAATGGGAGGAAGATTTATGAAACTAACAGAACTACAAGAACTAATTAGCAAGTATGGAGAAACAACAAAATTCATTGAAATTAAGGATGAACTTAAGAAAATGGGCTATCCTTGTAACATCAAAGTAGGCGATAAAAATGCCTAAGAAAAAAGATAAAATACCTGAAAATTTTAGAACTATTTATATCATAACTAATGCCGATAAAACTATTCTTTCAGCATTTTCTTCTGAAGAAGAAGCAAAAAAAGAAATTGATTTTAAATATTCAATTTTACCAGAAAAATTCAATATCCAACCTTGCTGTTTGAACATTGATAAAAGTTTTGCTGAAGAAATAAAAAAAAGATTTTAAGGAGATAAAAAATGAAAGATTTATATTTTATAGATGAAACTACAAAAATAATATTTGCTTTAGTGGAGTTACCAGGAAAAGTAAAAATGGATTTATTAGGAATACAAAGAATACATTATATCAATAGTGATATTAGCAAGAAGTGGTATGAAGAAATAAAAAATAAAATAATGGATTCTAAGCATCCAAAATTAATGGAAGCAATGAAAGAACTTGAAAAACTTTATAAAGGAATGAAGTAATTAAAGAAAGGATTAGATTATGAGAAGTAGAGAATATATTGAAAATAAAATAAAACAACTTGAAGATTTAAGAAAAGAACTTCTAACAGAATATCAAGAAAAAATGAATAATGGTAATAATGATGAAGTTCTTTGGGAATATATAAGTAATAAAAATATAGAAATTTGGACTTTAAAAGACATATTAAAAGATTAATGGAGGCTTAAATGTATATAAAAGATAGAAAAAAAATAGAAAAAGCATTAGCAAATTTAATAAATGAAATGATAACACAAGAAATGATTGAAGAAAATAAAAAAGAAACTGCTGATCAGTTATTAGCAGCTAGAGAATATGAAATAAGACAAATTTGTGAAGAAGTTGCTTTGCAATATTCACTGATTAAAAAACCAATTTATTAAAAAATAAGGAGCTGGATAAAATGCAAGAAAAAACATTTAAGCAGTTATTGATGTCCAGTAACTATTACACATTAAATAAGCAAATTGTTAAAGAACTTGGGATAGAATCAGCCTTTTTATTAACAATCTTAATTGAAGCTAGTGATGGACTAGCAGATAATGAGGGTTGGTTCTATCAAACAATTGAAAAAATTGGAGAACTTACAGGGCTTGGTAGACACAAGCAAGATAAGATAATCAAAGAATTAATTGATTTAAAAATATTGGAACAAAAAAATAAAGGAGTTCCCTGCAAAAGATATTTTAAAGTCAACTATGAAATGATTGAAAATCTAGTTTTCCAAAATCAGCAATCTAGTTTGTTGTTTTCAGACAAACTGGATTGTCAAAAAAAGACAAACTATTCTGCTGAAAATAGTCAAACTAGTTTGTCTGAAAACGGCAACAATAAAGAATATATAATAAATAACTTAAATAAAAAATTAAATCATAAAGAACATAATGAATCATATGACTGTTCTGAAGATTTAAAAAAAATAAAAGAATGGTTCAAAGAAAATAAAATTGATTTTTCTAAGAAGCATGAAAATAAAATTATTGAGCTATTAAAGGTTAACTCTTTGGGATATCTTTTAAAACTCTTCCAGGAACAATTGGATATTTTAAAAAATAAACCAGGAGTGAAAAATATAGCTGGTATTTTCTCTAATCATCTCTTTAAAGGAAGCTGTGAAGTCAATCTTAAAGAGATTGAAAATAGAGAAATTGAACAAGAAAAATTAAAAAATGAAGAAAAGAAGGAGAGTGAAAAAAATGAAAAATTTCTTAAAATTTTTTGGGAACTTCCCTTAGAAGAACAAGAAAAGATAGAAACTGAAATTTTAAAAAATAATAAAATCAATCATTTTCTTGGATTGAAAAAGAATAGCACAGTTATGTATTACAGATTAATTGCTCCATTCATTTCTAAATATATTCAAGAAAAAAATTAACAATTTACTTTTGATATTTGAAAGGGGGATTATGGAAAAGCCAAAAGAAAAACCACAAATAGTAGAGGTAAAAGTTCCTAAGATAGTTGAAGTTGAAAGACCTACTGTAAAGGAAGTTGAGTGATATTATGAGTGAATCTATAAAAATTAATATGCCTTTTGATAAATGGTGCAAAATTCAAAAAGATTTTGAAGAACTTAACTCCAAGCTTCCAGAGGACAAAAAATTAGATTTTGAAAAATATAAATATTGCTACAACTGGGGTAGATTATCTTTTGACCTATATTGTATAGGAGCTGGAATAAAAGAAGCACTTAGAGAACCTGAATTTTATAACAAGAAGGAGATTAAATAGTGAAATTAAGAGGTAAAATTTACAGCATTGTTACTGGTGGAGTTTATAAAGTTTTAAACATAAACTTTGAAAGTAGAAAAATAACAGGAATAAGCAAAAATGAAGAACTAACTTTTGAATTTAAAGATGTCATTTGGTTGGAGAGTACAGGAATAAAAGAAGATAAAAAATATATATACACAGATGATTATCTATTAGCAACAAAAGATGAAAATTTAATTTTATGTGGAATTGTAAAAAGAAGAAAAGATGGAGTATTTGTATTAGAAAATAAAAAACAACATAAAAGTATTCCATTAATAGAGTTGAAAGCTAGTGGAGTAAAATTAATAAATTTACAAAATCATAAAATTTATTTTGCAAAAAAGAACAATAAAACAATTAAAAAATAGGAGGAGATTATGGGAGTCGTACTTGTAAAAAATAATAAAGGTGGAGTAGGTAAAAGCTGGATAGCTTTACAATTAGCAGCATACAAAGCCTTTCAAAATGAAAAAGTCTTGATATTAACTTCAGACTCTCAGAATAATATTTTAAATTATTCTGGAATAAAAATTAAAGATACTAATAAAAAAGGACTTGAAGATCTGCTAGAAGGGAAGAATTATGAATTAACAAAATTAAGACCTAATTTATTTTTCTTGCATCTTCAAGACTATAAGGTAAAAGGGAATCTTGATGAAAAGTTTAAGAAACAGATTAGCATTTTAAAAAAGGAATTTAAACATATCATCATAGATGGTTCTCCAGTTATGAATTTAGACAATGTCTTTGTTGATGTAGCTGAACATATAATTGTTCCAACTTTCTTGGACTCAGTTACAACAAACTCTATTTTAAACTTACTTAAAAAAACGGATATATCTAAGATTAGAGCTGTTATTCCTAATAGAGTAGGAAGAACAAAGATAGAAAAAGATTTTTATACTTTTTTAAAAGAAAAGTTAAATCGTTCAGGAGTATTTTTATCTATTCCAATTAAGCAATCTTCATTAATTTTAAACTTAATTGAAAAAGGTACTTTACTTTGGGAAAGAAGAGCTCAAGAATTAGAGCAAATAAAAAATGTTTTTATAAAAGTGTGGGGTGAAATAGAAGATGAGTAATGAAAATAATGTAATGAAAGCATTTGAAGATGCAATAGCTGGAAGTCAATTAAGAAAATTTGATTTCGGAAGTTACGAAATTTCTGATGATGAAAAACAAAAAGTAGAAGAACAAGAAGCAAAGCTTCTAAATACTTTTAGAAAATATAAAAATAATCTATTTGATATATGTAGTTCTTTAGCTGAAATAGAAAAACTATTAAAACCCTCTGGAAGTTTTATGGCTTGGTATGAGAGTGCAGGTTTTACAAAAGATATGATTTCTGTATTCTTAAAGCGTTGGGACTTATATCTTTGGGTTCCTGATTATAAAGATAAAATTTTTAGCTTATCAGATCAAGCAATTAAGGTTTTATCACATAATTCAGTAGGACTTGAAGATGTAAAAGCTATACTAAGCACAGATGTTTCAAAAGTTAAAGAAATAAAAGAACTTTTAGCTCCTCCAAAAAAAGAAGAAATAATTGAAATTAAAGTTGAAGGTCAAAGATATTTCAATTTTAACAAAATTAAAAAAATGGAAAAAAGAGCTAAGAAGTTAAAAGAGGAAGAAAAAATAGAATATAAAAAAGAATTGACTGAATATATCAACAGTCTACAAAAACTTATGGAGGAACTATGATTGATAAAAAAACTTTAATAGAAAAAGCAGAAGGAACAATTAAATATAATGAATCATTGATTAATGATGATGCAGCTGTTGCTATGTTAGGAATTGCAAGAATTGTTAGTTTAAGAAATGAAGTAGAGGAACTTAAAGTTTTCATAAAGGTTTTAAATAGATTAGTCTAAAAAAGACTTTATCATTTTACACTGCAAATAACTTGCTCGTGTTGATAAAGCCCCGAAACAGTTTTATTTTAACAGAAAGTTATTTGTAGTGTCAATAATAATTACTTAATTTATAAGGAGAATAAAAATGGAAAAAGCATTAAATAAATTAAATGAAAGACAATTAGTAAAAATGGCAACAGAAAAGGCTTGGAAAGATTATAAAGATGAAGTTGAAAGTAAAACAAGACTAAAAGAAATATTAAAAAAGGTATTAAAGAAAGAAAAAATTGGTTTTATCTATACTTGGAGAATTAATGATGTTAGAGATTATGGAACTATGTATGGAGATAATTACAAAGTTTATGAAAGTGTGCTTAGAAATTTAAACTATATAGAAAACTACAGTCATTGGGATAGTAAATTCACAAAAGAAGTTGATTCTGTGTTTGTTTGGGATAAGGATTATTACAGAAGTAATTTACAATTACTTAACTATATTTTTAATACAAATTTTGATAGAGAACTTTATACAGAAGGAGATAATTTTATTTATAGGCAAGATATAAGAGATAGAGAAGCTGGAAAACCTTTTTTATTGACAGATAAAATTCGTAAATTTTTAAAGAATGCTGGTTATTCAATACATAAAACTTGGATAAATTTTGGAAATGGTTTTAGATTACCAAAATTCATAGTTTTTTAAGGAGGAACAATGTTAGATATAAAGAAAATATGGGGAGATACTTATTTGATTAATGGTGAGCATCTAACACAAGACTATAATCAAGCAGTAATTATAGCTAATAAAGGTAATTCTATGAAATACTTTATTCCAATAGGAAGTAAAAAATGTTCGTTTTGGAAAAATTTAAAAAATAAATTGAATTTTCCATTTATAGTTTTGGAAAGCTGGATGTGATTCTATGAAAATAAATAAAAGAGATAAAAGTGGAAGATTAGTTTATACTCCTGAATTATTTAAAAATACTGGAAAACATTGGACTATTAATGAATTAATAGATTTAGTTGGTTATGATCAAACTATGAAAAGAGAGGAATTAGGATTAATGCTCGAAAGAACTCCTGGAACTTGTTCAAGTAAAATATCAAGATTAAAAAAGAATGGAGAATATGAATTTTATTTAAAAAAATTTAATAATAGAGGAAGGTAATATGGATATTTTAAAAATAGCTTTGGCTGCTCTTATGGCAGAGAAAGGTGTCAAAAATGAGGAAAGCAAAGAAAACAGAGAAAAGGGAAATAAAAATAAATGAAAAAAAAGAAATTGAAATAATTAAAAAACCAGCTGATGAAAAACTTCTTGCTACAAAGTTTGCTACAACTCTTTTAAATATCTCAATTGTTTGTCAAAAACATAAAGAGGTTTGGGATAAAGAAATTAAAGAAAATGAAGGCTATATCAAATTTGATAAGTTCATGTTAATTAGTAAAACAAGAGCAGTTGCAGATAAAATATTTAATACTTATTTTGAGTCTGATGATGAAGGAGAAGATGTTGAAAATAACTTATTTTATAGAGATGTGATTGGAAAACAAACTGAAAAATGTCTCAATGGAATTAGTGAAAATTTGATTTTAACTCTTGATGATATTAAACAAAGGCTTCCAGCTGGTTTCATGGGAACACTTGGTTCATGGGCTAGAATGGTAAAAGATTTAAATACAGCTAAAATGAGAGGAATTGCTAGAAAGATTGGAATTAATGAAAAAGAATTAAATAAATTATTTGATTTATCTAACAAATATATGAATTGGGTATATCAAGATATAGCAATTCCTGAACTTTTATAGGAGGAGCAATGAAAATAAGAGTTAATCAATTTTTTGATAATGTTGATTGTCCTCGTGAGTTTACTTGTGCTCATTGTGGGACAAGAGTGTATGTTACAGATATAAAAGATAAAAGAGTAAAGTACTGTTCTGCTGCTTGTGAAAAACAGTACTGGAGAGAAAAATCAAAACAGGATGCTGCTTATAAGAAAAGAGGCAGAGAAAAAACAATAGGGATGAGAAATTATAGTAAAAAAGAAATGGCTATTAAACTCTATAAAGAGAAAAAAGAAGCAGAAGAGTTTGAGTGGAAAGAAAGAGGTAAAAATGAGTAATGGCTAAAAATAAAACTGAATTATTTAAAGAAGATAGTACAAATTTTGTTTTAAGTGCTTGTAATAATAATTTTACATTAAAAGTTTCTTTAAATGAAATATCAGATGAACTTTTAAAAATGCACAAAAAATATTTCAAAAAAAAGAAGTTTAGAGATAAAGAAATAACACCACTAGTTATATATGCATTAATTAAGAGTGCTAAAGAAAAATTAAAATTTTTATATTATTGGGATCTTGAAGAAATAATTAGAAACTTAATTTTTAAAGCAAAACTTGAAATACAAACAAGGATAGATTTTTTAGATAATTATTTTACAAAAGAAATAAATGAAGTTTATTTTGAAGCTAACCCTGGATTGAAAGAATTTGATAAATTGGTAAGAACTTATTTTGAACTTTCAAGACTAAAAAATTCTGGACTTGATGTTAATAAGTTTTTAGAAGATACAGATAATCAATTATCTTTGTATCCAAAAGATTTTTACTTTAAATCACCGTATTTCTGTGACTTATTGACAGAACTTATTGTTGAAGCAGAAGAAAGAAAGGGAAAAAATGAAAAAAATAGAACTTGTTGATAATAAATTAAATATTGAATTAAAACCAGGAGATATTATTTTATTAAAGTCTTTATATTTTGGAGAATACAAAACTACTAAATATAAATATATTATGGAATCTAAAACAAGTCCTGGAATGTATTTAATTCAAAGAATAGATGGAGATCAGACATTATCATTACATCTTGGAGTTTCAAAAAATTGGTTTGTTAAAAGAAGTAATGAAACATATCTTATGGAGGTGGAAGATATTGGAAAAGATTATTGAGATATACATGGAATGTAGTGATTTTTATGAATCTGTTAGAAAAAGTGGTTTGCCAATACTGACTGCACATAAGATCCTATTAAGAAGTGGAATTTTAAAAATTCAAGATAAAATCAAATATGGAAGTGAAGCTGGAAAAAAAGGTGGAGAAGCTGAAGAATATTTTCAAAAATTAGTTCCTGAAGCTATTGATGCTAACAAATACTGGAAAAAGAATAATCCAATTTTTGACTTTAATTTCAAAGGACTTAATATTGATGTTAAATATAGTTCTATAACAGTAAGAAGTGAAAAAAATATAAATTGGTGGGTTAGAGCTAAAGGAACACAGGATATAACTGTAGCATTTTTAGAGAGAGAAAAAGGTAAAGCTTTAGATAAACCAAATATTTTACTTATACCACAACAATTTATAACACAAAAATGTATGATATATATTTCAAAAAATGGAGATTATTTTAAAATGTTCCAGGTAAAAGAACAAGATTTGGTAAAAGAATTAGAAGAATATGCAGATTTAAAGAAGAAAAAACTTATTTAAATAGGAGAGGGGATAAAAATGGATAATAAAGAAAACTTTGAAAGAAAAGAAGAAATAAAAGAAAAACTTGAAAAAATTGTAGAAAATCTGACTAAAAAAGCATTTGAAGAAGTTTTACTTGAACAATATTATGAAGTTGCAGAAAAATGTATAAATGAAAAACCTTATAATATTGAAAATCATTTGACTATGATAGGTTTTGCATTTGAAACAAATAAAATCATTTCTCTAATTAAAGATGAAAAAATAAAAGAAAAATATGACGAAAAAGGTCAAATGATATGGGATAAATGGCAGGAAAAAATTAAGAGTACTGTAAATGGCTTTGATTTAATGCAAGCCATAAATAAAACTATGGAAAAAGAAACTAAAAATTAGGAGGATAAAATGGAGGATAACTTAAACCTTTTTGGATTTGGACAGCTTCCTAAAAAAGAAATAGTTAGAGAAGCTTCTATCAAAAATATAGTAAAAAAAATACAAGATCTCGATCATAAATATAACTATGATGAAATATTCTTTGATTGGGTAAGATGTATGTTTTATACTTATACCAATACTTGCAATAAAGTAGGTTATTCAGATAGGGAAGAAAAATTTAAAAGAATAGTAGATAAACATGGTAAAAAAGTAATTGAAGTTTTTCTTGAATGTCATGCTGAACTGGTAATGTTATTTGAAAAAGAAATAGATGATTACTTAGGCAAAATATATCATGAATTAGGTATTCACAATAAAATGAAAGGTCAATTTTTTACACCATTTCATCTTTCAAAACTTATGGCAGAAACAAGAGTTAATGAATTAATAAAAGAATTAAATTCAAAAAAAAGAATAAAAATAATTGATGCTGCATGTGGTTCAGGTTGTTTAATGCTAGGAATATTAGCAGTATTAAAAGAAAAAGGAATTAATTATCAAAAAAGAATTTTTATTAATTGTAGTGATTTAGATGAAAATACTATTCAAATGGCTTATGTTCAATTGACTATTGTTGGAGCTAAAGCAAAATGTGAAAACAAAAATTCTTTAACAGGAGAAATATTTGGAAGATGGGATACATTTAATTATAGCATTAGTGGCAATAGTTAGGAGTTAATGATGGAAGAAAATTTAATAACAGAGTTTAAATATGAATTATTGAAGTATTTTTCTGATGACGAAGCTTTCAAAATTGAAAGTATTCTGAGAAACATACTTTATAAAAATAAAAATGCTTTAGTAGTAAGCGATGGACAAGGAAATTTAGAATTAATAAAACAGTTTGTAATATAGAAGAAAGTGCAAAATTTAAGCGATAAATCAATAAAATATTATATTGGAATTTTAAATGAATTTAACACTTTTTTAAGAAGTAAACCTTTTCAGACAGTAGAATCTAACGACGTGATAAGTTTTTTAGGTTCAAAAATGTACAAGGATAAAGTGACATCTACAACAGCAAATAATATAAGAAGAACTCTAAGTTCTTTCTTCACATTTTTGCAAGAATTTGATTTTATTGTTAAAAATCCAATGGCTAGAGTAAAAAAGATAAATGAAGTTAGAGAAAGGAAAAAGGCTTTTTCTGCAACAGAACTAGCAAAGATAAGAAAAGTTTTTACTAATAAAAGAGATAGAGCAATATTTGAACTATTGTTACATAGTGGCATAAGAGTAGGAGGACTTTGTGGGTTAAAAATAGAGGACATAAATTTCTCTGAAAAAACATTTTTAGTCTTTGAAAAAGGAAGAAAGTATAGAACAGCTCATTTTAACGAAGAAGCTGAATTTTACTTAAAAGAATATTTAGAAGAAAGAAAAAAACTTGAAATAAATGAAGATTATGTTTTCGTTAGCCTTATGAGACCATATAAAAAATTAGAAATCACTGGAGTTGAAATAATGCTTAGAACAGCAGGGAAGACAGCTGGAGTTAAAAATGTGCATCCACATAGATTTAGAAGAACTTTTGCAACAACTGCTTTGAAAAAAGGAATGTCTGTAATTGATATAAAGAATCTTTTAGGACATGCAAAGCTAGACACAACACAAATTTATTTAGATGAAACAGAAGGATTAACTAAAGCAGCTTACAACAAAATTTTTTAAAAGGAGACCAATTATGAAAAATACACTAAATGATTTAAATAACTACTTGTTTGCACAATTAGAAAGATTAGATGAAGAAGATATAAGCGAGGAAAAATTAAATTCTGAAATTATGAGAGCAAAAGCAATAGTTGGAGTAGCTTCTGCTATCATAAGTAATGCTGATGTTGCAATGCAAGCAATGAGAGTAAAAGAAGGTATAGCAACTAGTGAAGGTCTTAAACTTCCAAAAATGTTAGAGGACTAAAATGAGAAGAAAATTTAAAACAGAAGAATTTGATTTTTTAAAAAGTTTTAAAGGAACTAAAAATAGAAATGAGTTATTAGAATTATTCAATAATAGTTTTGAAAAAATAACTTCAACACAATTAGAGACTTTGCTCCATAGATATAAAATACCTTTTAAAAAATTACCTTCTTATACTTTTAAGAAAGGACACACTCCTTGGAATAAAGGTAAGAAAACAGGAATAAGACCTCCTAATCTTTTTAAAAAAGGAAATGTAACCTGGAACACAAGAGAGCTTTATTCAGAAAGAATTGATAGAGATGGTTATACATATATAAAACTAATAAATAAAAAGAAATGGAAGTTAAAACATCGATGGATTTGGGAACAAAAATATGGAGAAATCCCAGCAGATCATGTGATAATTTTTGCTGATGGTAATAAAAAAAATTTTAATATAGAAAATTTAATTTTAGTATCAAGGAAAGAACTAGCCGTTTTAAATAAAAATAAATTATTAAGAGATAATGCTGAGTTAACAAATATTGGAATAGCAATAGCAAAAATAAAAATTGCTATTGCTGATAAAAAAAGAAAAAAAGAGGAGAAAAAATGAAAGAATTTAAAATGAAAGCCTGGCTAAAAAAAGAAAAGAAAATGGTTGCTGTTATTGGAATAGATTTCAACTATGAATATATAAGATACACAGAAGATGGTAATCTATTTAATGAAAATTATAAAACTGCTGAATTTAAAAATGTTGAACTTCTACAATATATAGGCATGAAAGATAAAAATAATAAAGAAGTATATGAAGGAGATATATTAAAACTAAGAGATAATCATGGAATCAAATTAGTTAAATATCATGATGAATGGAGTGCATTTATTGTTGAATCTCAAAAAGATACATCAGTAGGAGTACTAGGCTTGTATTTTGATAAAGAAGAGTTTGAGATAATAGGTAATGCCTATGAAAATTCAGAATTATTAGGAGAATAAGAATGAATACGCCTGAAATGGAAAAATTAATATACTGGTATTTTAAAGAGAGTAGTTTAGTAATTGTTCCTAAAGTTAGTGGTAATAACTGGTGGCTTGATACAGAAGCAGATCCTATGATTTGGAAAAATATAGTAAATCATGAATGCGACATATTAATTGTTACTAAAAATCGTTACTTAACAGAAGTTGAAATAAAAATATCTTTATCCGATTTAAAAGCTGATTTTAAAAAAGAACATCAGCACAAAGATGAAAATATTAAAAATTTCTATTATGCTTTTCCAGAAGAAATGAAAGAGAAAGCTATTGAACTTATACCAGAAGGAGCAGGAATATTAATAGCAGTCAAAAAACATTTGAATAGTGGGTATGAATACAGAGATATTGAATGTTATAGAAAGCCTAAAATAAATAAATTGGCTAAGCCAATAAATGATAAAGTATTAAGTATGATTTATAGATTAGGATATTTAAGATATTGGAATTATAGAACATCAGTATAAAGCAAATATTAAAAATTTATGGTCAGTATTGGTATTAAAAGAAAAATAAGGAAGTGAGATAATGGAAATCAAAAAACCTAAAAATTTTAGAGATATATTAAGTTTACAAAAATATTTAGATGATAATATTAATAATATTAGAACTAGAACTTTTGAAGATATCAAGATGTCATTAATTGCAGAATGTGTTGAATTTAATGAGGAGACTATGTTTTCTCATAAAACTTGGAAAACAAAAGAATATCGTAGAGACAAGGAATTAGAAGAACTAACTGATGTTTATTTTTTCTTTGCTCAATTGATAAATTATCTTGATGATGATAAAAATGAAGCCTTAAAGGAAGCTATTTGTTTTTCTTTTGAAGAAAAATATATTCATACAGATGAACCTGATGTTTTAAGATTTATTCATTATGTCTATACTGATAAGTTAGCAATAGCTATGGATGAACTGATTGCAATTACATATCAATATAATTATACAACAGATAATATTTTAAATTCTTATTGGGTAAAATGGAAAAAAAACATGAAAAGAATAGGTAAAGAATGGAATTAGGTGGTAGAAATGACAACACAAGAAATGAGAGCATCATTAGAAAAACAATTAGAGAAACTTCCATTTTTCATATCAACAAAAGATACTGCTGATTTTTTAGGAATTAGTAAAAGTAACCTTATAAAGAAAACTGAAACTGGAGAAATAAAATCTATAAGAAATGGAAAATTAATTAAAATACCAAAAGAATGTCTGATAGAGTATGTTTTAAATGCAATGTAAGAAATTAGTATATTGACTTTTTTTAATAGTTGCCTGATAATTCATTATCGGTAGCTATTAAAAAAAGATAAAGGAGGATTCTTGTATACATCAAGCTACACTAGAAAAAGAGGTAAGTTTTACCATTTAGTTTTTGAATATATAAAAAATAAGAAAAAAACTGTAAAATCAAAATCATCTAAAACTGATAATGAAGAATTAGCTGAAGAAATGCTAAAAGTTTTTGAAGAAGAATGTAGAAAATTTTTTGGTATATCTGAAGATAAAAAAAATAGCAGCAGAAAAAGTATTTTAAAAAAAATAGACCAGGATGTAAATTTATTTGATAAAGAAATTAGTTTCTGTAATTTCATTTTAGGATATGTGAAAATGAGATTTAAAACTATCGATGATGCAACATACTCATCTTATTTATCAAATACAAAAATATCTATATTGCCTTATTTTTTTAAAGAAAATAAGAAACTCAAGGATATAAATACATTTGATATCCAAAAGTATTATTTTCATGAATTAAATGTAAGAGGAGTTTCTGCTAATACAGTTATTCATTATCATAACCTTTTAAGTTTAACATTCAAGTATGCTCAAAAAATAGGAATAATAACTATTAATCCTATGTTAAATGTTGAAAAACCTAAAAAAGTCAGATATATTGCAAAAGTTTATAATCATAAACAAATAAAAGAAATGCTTGAAATATTAAAAAAAGAAGATAAAGCACTGTATTTAGGAGTGGTTATAACTAGCTTCTTTGGTTTAAGAAGAAGTGAATTATTAGGACTAAAATGGTCAGCAATAAATTTTGTAGATAATACAATGAGTATTGTCCATACTGTTACAGAAACTAATTTAGATGGTAAAAATATCTTAATAAAAAAAGATAAGACTAAGAGTACAGCTGGTTTAAGAAGTTTTGTTTTACCTGGTTCAATAAAAGAAATGCTCCTGGAGTTAAAAGAGGAACAAAAGAGAAATAAAGAAAGACTAGGTAAAGGATATTACACAAAAGATGAAGAATATGTTTATGTAAATGAAGGTGGGGAACTGCATAAGCCAAAGTTTTTAACAAATGGATTTAGAAAGTTTCTGGCAAAATATAATTTAACACATATTAGGTTTCATGATTTAAGACACAGTTGTGCTACAATATTGTGCGAAAGCAATGTTAATGTAAAAGACATTCAAATGTTTCTAGGACATAGCAGTGCTAAAACAACAATGGATATATATGTGCATCAAATGAATAAGAGTAATTTATCAACAGTATCTATAATAAATAAAAAAATAGGTATCTGATAAACTTACTTAGTTAATCAAAATAAAAAAAGTTACCATTAAAAACAATGGTAACCCAGATAATTTAATATTTTGGTTGACTTTTTACCCTGTCAAAACCTGTCAAAATAATTTTTTGAGTACCGCTAATACTCATAAAATCAAATGTTTATGGCGGTGAGAGAGGGATTTGAACCCTCGGTACCGAAACGGTACTCTGACTTAGCAGGTCAGTGCATTAGGCCACTCTGCCATCTCACCAA
>ERZ773062.173-NODE-173-length-42610-cov-9.801903_pt1 | contig 42610 bp, 54 predicted proteins | sample MGYA00580626_ERZ773062 | MGnify/ENA primary metagenome ERZ773062 (study PRJEB29015, sample SAMEA2738003) | human oral metagenome | biome: human oral; feature: human-associated habitat; material: dental | place: China | collected 2058 ... | reverse complement strand
ATTATTCAAGTAGTGACTATATCACCGATGCCCTGAGTTTTGACTTTGAAACAGCGCCCCTCAGCATCAATAATATTCCCTACCATGATAAGTTTCAGGATAAAAAGATTTTTTTGGGTCTGAAAAATATCAAAGGCCTGCCTAGGGATTTGGCTTACTGGATTATCGAAGAGCGGCAAAATGCTGCCTTTACTGGAGTGGAAGACTTTATTCTGCGCCTGCCTCAGAATTACCATAAGATTCCGCTGCTGACTCCTCTGATCCAGCTGGGGCTCTTTGACAGTTTTGAGAAAAATCGCCAAAAAATTCTAGCTAATCTGCCTAATCTATTTGTATTTGCGGATGAGCTAGGCAGTCTCTTTGCAGATACGACCTATTCTTGGACAGAGGCTCAGGATTTTAGCGATGCTGAAAAGTTTGAGCTGGAACAGAGCATTATCGGTGTGGGGCTTAGCGATCATCCCTTGGTTAAACTGGCCAAAGAAGCGGACCAGCCCTTTAACTGGATTAGTGATTTGACGGAAAATAGCAGAGCTAGGATTCTAGCTGAGGTTCAGACTATCAAGACTATCCGGACTAAAAAGGGCGAGAATATGGCCTTCTTGCAGGTTTCAGATACGAAGAAAAAACTGGATATTACCCTCTTTCCTGATACCTATCGCCAGCTAGGTGAACGCATTAAGGAGAAGGGGATTTACTACTTGACCGGCAAGGTACAGGAGCGGGATGGACGCTTACAGTTGGTCTTGGCAGACATAGAGGAGGCCACGACTGAACGCTTCTGGATAAAGCTTGCGGGCCATGAACATGATCGGGAAATATCTCAGATTTTGCAGAAATACCCCGGCAATATTCCGGTTGTCCTGCGCTATGAAGATGAGAAGCGAACCATATCTGCACCTCATTTCCGAGTGGAGAGATCAGAGCAGCTGCAAGAGGAATTGAAGAATTATACTATGAAAACGATTTTTCGTTAAAAAATATGGAAAATAAGAGAATTTTCATGATGATTGTGGTATAATCTATAAGAATGTTAAAAAGAAAAAGGAGCAAAAAGCGAAATGAAACGTATTGCTGTTTTGACTAGTGGTGGTGATGCCCCAGGTATGAATGCTGCCATCCGTGCAGTTGTTCGTAAAGCAATTTCCGAAGGAATGGAAGTTTACGGAATTTATGATGGTTACGCTGGAATGGTTGCTGGCGAGATTTACCCACTTGATGCGACATCAGTTGGTGACATTATTTCTCGCGGTGGAACCTTCCTTCACTCTGCTCGTTACCCTGAGTTTGCCCAAGTTGAAGGGCAGTTGAAAGGAATTGAGCAGCTTAAAAAACATGGAATTGAAGGTGTCGTTGTTATCGGTGGTGATGGATCTTACCATGGTGCTATGCGCTTGACAGAGCACGGCTTCCCAGCTGTCGGTGTTCCAGGAACCATTGACAATGATATCGTCGGAACAGACTTCACTATCGGTTTTGATACAGCTGTTACTACAGCTATGGATGCGATTGACAAGATTCGGGATACCTCGTCCAGTCACCGCCGTACTTTCGTTATCGAAGTAATGGGACGTAATGCTGGTGATATTGCTCTCTGGGCAGGTATTGCATCTGGTGCGGACGAAATCATCGTTCCTGAAGAAGGTTTCAAGATCGAAGAAGTTGTTGAAAGCATTAAGAGTGGCTATGCCAAGGGTAAGAAGCACAACATCATCGTCTTGGCTGAGGGTGTCATGTCAGCGGATGAATTTGCTGAAAAGCTGAAAGAAGCTGGAGATATGAGCGATTTGCGTGTTACAGAGCTCGGACATATCCAGCGTGGAGGCTCACCTACTGCGCGTGACCGTGTTCTTGCATCTCGTATGGGAGCTCATGCTGTTAAACTGCTTAAAGCAGGTATCGGCGGAGTTGCTGTTGGAATCCGCAATGAGCAGATGGTTGAAAGCCCAATCCTGGGAACTGCTGAAGAAGGAGCACTCTTTAGCTTGACTGCTGAAGGTAAGATTGTCGTCAATAACCCGCACAAGGCAGATCTGGGCTTGGCTGATTTGAACCGCAGCATCAATATTTAATTATTATTTGTTATTCAGGCCAAGAGGCCAAATAGAAGAAGGAGTTTCATACAATCATGAATAAACGTGTAAAAATCGTTGCAACATTAGGTCCTGCGGTAGAAATCCGCGGTGGTAAAAAATTCGGTGATGACGGATATTGGGGAGAAAAGCTGGATGTTGAAGCATCAGCTCAAAACATTGCTAAGTTGATTGAAGCTGGCGCAAACACATTCCGTTTCAACTTCTCACACGGTGACCATGCTGAGCAAGGAGAGCGCATGGCAACTGTTAAACGTGCAGAAGAAATTGCCGGCCAAAAAGTTGGTTTCCTTCTTGATACAAAAGGACCAGAAATTCGTACAGAATTGTTCGAAGGTGATGCAAAAGAGTATTCATACAAGACTGGTGAAAAAATCCGTGTTGCTACTAAGCAAGGTATCAAGTCTACTCGTGAAGTAATTGCTTTGAACGTTGCTGGTGGATTGGACATCTACGATGATGTTGAAGTTGGCCGTCAAGTATTGGTTGACGATGGTAAACTTGGTCTTCGTGTTGTCGCTAAAGACGATGCTACTCGTGAATTTGAAGTAGAAGTTGAAAATGACGGCATCATTGCTAAGCAAAAAGGTGTGAACATTCCTAATACTAAGATTCCTTTCCCAGCACTTGCTGAGCGCGACAATGACGATATCCGCTTCGGTCTTGAGCAAGGAATCAACTTCATCGCGATTTCATTTGTACGTACTGCAAAAGACGTCAACGAAGTTCGTGCAATCTGTGAAGAAACTGGTAATGGACACGTTCAATTGTTTGCAAAAATCGAAAACCAACAAGGTATCGATAATTTGGACGAAATCATTGAAGCTGCTGACGGTATCATGATTGCCCGTGGTGACATGGGTATCGAAGTACCATTCGAAATGGTTCCAGTTTACCAAAAGATGATCATCACTAAGGTAAATGCAGCTGGTAAAGTGGTTATCACAGCAACTAACATGCTTGAAACCATGACAGAAAAACCACGTGCAACTCGTTCAGAAGTATCAGACGTATTTAACGCTGTTATCGACGGAACTGATGCAACTATGCTTTCAGGCGAGTCTGCAAATGGTAAATACCCACTTGAGTCAGTAACAACAATGGCTACTATCGATAAGAATGCTCAAACCCTTCTTAACGAATATGGCCGTTTGACAACTGATAACTTTGAGCGTAACTCTAAGACTGAAGTTATGGCTTCAGCAGTTAAAGATGCTACAAACTCAATGGATATCAAGTTGGTAGTTACCCTTACTAAGACTGGTCACACAGCTCGCTTGATTTCTAAATACCGTCCAAATGCTGATATCTTGGCTATCACTTTTGACGAATTGACTCAACGCGGTCTTATGCTGAACTGGGGTGTAATTCCAGTGACTACAAACAGGCCATCTAACACAGATGATATGTTTGACATCGCTGAAAAGATTGCGGTTGAGCAAGGCTTGGTTGAATCTGGTGATGATATCGTTATCGTTGCTGGTGTGCCGCTTGGTGAAGCAGTTCGTACCAACACAATGCGTATCCGTACAGTACGTTAATAAGAATTTAAAAACCTTGTTATATCAACGTTTCTGCGTTGTTAGCAAGGTTTTTATTTGTTATAAGGGGCAGGCAAGGGGCAAAAATCTATTTTCGGTCATTGGCAATTGTGTCTAAAATATTCTCTATATTGGATTTCATGCTCTTTGTTACATGTGTATAGATTTGCATGGTAGTATTAGAGTCTTTATGCCCGACTCTTGCCATGATAGCTTTTACAGGTAAGTTTCTTTCAGCAAGCATGCTGATTAGTGTGTGCCTAAAGATGTGGGAGCTGAGGGGCTTATTAATCGGCTTATCCAACCTCTGATTTGCTTTCTGCAGGGTGATGTTAAAAGCGTTTCTTTGGATTGGCTTACCATGGTTGTTGAGGAATATATAATCTGTATCAGAGAGTTCCGGGTTCGTACTAGTGGCTAGTTCATTTAGTTTGATAAACTCGTCGATGATCTCGATTTCACGGTTAGTCAAGTTAGTCGTGCGGTAACTTGATATAGTTTTCGTCAGTTCTTTCTTAGCGTTTCTATCAATGCTATCTAATGTGCCATGTATATCCAGCTCTCTGCTTTCTCTGCGGTAATTGTGTCTTTCGATAGCTACAGCTTCACCAATGCGGCATCCATTCAAAGACATAAATTCAGCCAATAGCCCCGCTCTGTATGTTCTGGTGCTTTTATATAACTCTTTCAAGAGCAAATTTAGTTCTTCTGGCTCTAGATATTTCTCGGTGACTGATTGCATATTTTCTAACGTCACTACTCGTTTAGGAAGAGTAGTGGCTCTAGCTGGGTTATCAGTTATGATCCTTAGCTCTTGGGCATAATCAAACACTCCGTTTAATATGGCCTTGATATGGTTTAGTTGAGCAGCTGTGTAGTCAGAATTAGCAATATATCTCTTAATATAAGCGACATCGATATTGCGGATAGGAACATTAGGTGCAAAGTTATTAGATAGTCTTTTGTATGCTGGTTTACGAGCACGGACGCTAGACCGCCTGACTTCCTTTTGGTAAAATGTCCACCATTCTTCCAGGACATCGGCAAACAGCCTATCTGATGTCGTAAGCTTCTGGAGAACATTTTCAATCTTTTCATCTAAAATCTTCTGAGCTTCTTTTTTGGCTCGACTAGAGCCGCTATCTAAAGTAACGGAGACTCTGCGCCATTTCTCTGTATATGGATCTTTGTATCTCTCGAAAAATTTATATTTTCCGTTCTCTAATTTCTCTATCCACATTGTTTTTTCTCCTCATTTTTGGTAAAATGAGTACAAGAAAACGACCTTTTGAATGGTTGTTTCTTATACAGGATTTCCCTACATTCAAGCTTGCCGGCCGAGAATGTGGGGATTTTTTTATTTTTCTAATAAAATTTCTATCTTCTGTTTCAAATCTTCCAGCTCAATCATTTCACTATTGGCTGTGCTGATGTAATAGTCTATGTCTTGTTTGGCTTCTCTTTTTCCATCAGGATGGCCGTACTGGTTTAAGTAATCAATCATCCGCTTATAAAAAGCAATACTATCTCGCAGATAATTTTCTTTCATCCTGTAGTAATCTATCTCAGCTCTAGTCTTGTCCCAAGTCGGGAAGTCAATATCTAAGTTAGTAGGGAAGCCTTTAAAAGAGTGAATTTCCCACAACGTGGCATATTTGTCATAGATTTCTTGCCCGACTGCTGTAAGTTTTGTTTTTTCACCCAAATCTTCTAGATATCCCTCGATCTTGAGCTTTCGGGTTACCTTTTCAGCATTAAGGTTATACTGGCTAAAGAAGTATTTTGGGATTGCTGTAGACGACTTACGCCCTTGCTTAGTCTTCCCCCACCAAACGAGCAGCAACCACTCTCTAAGTTTGTGACCATCACCTGTCTTAAAACTGTCATTGTAAGCCGGTAAATCAAAACTGCGGCCGAAATAATCTACTAGACTAGGACGAGTGATCAAAATATCGTAATAGTCTTCAGAGAAGCTAGATTTACCTCTCACAACCAAATCAACCCTTGCATTATTTTTCTTTCCAAATAGAGCGCTAAAAATCCCCATAATTTGAACCTCCTAAAGACCTCCGGCAAACTTCAGATACTCGCCTTGTATCATGAGTTCGTCCGTGGTCGTTTTTAAATTATATTTTTTAGCAAAATTAGACCAGTTAAATGCTGCTGGGTCATCATAGCTGGCCAGCTCTTCCTGGACCAGATGGCGAATCATGAAACGATTAGCTTCATTCTCACATCGCATGGCAGAGTGACGATAGATAGAGCCGATATGCTCCAAGTGTCCTAATTCATGTAGCAATACTCTGTGACGTTCTGCAGGCGATAAGGAGCTGTTCAAGAAAATAGTCCTTGTCTCTGCGTCATAGAAACCACGTCCTGCCCATTGGTCTGGCTCGAAAGTATAAAGTGATACCTTATACTGCTCCAACAGTTCTTTTTCTTTATCCATAATCTCCCTCCACCTAAACTTATTTCTTGCTATTGAGATAGCCCTCTATGATACCTTTAATAGCTCGCTTGTCGTCATCGGACAATGGCTTTCCGTCAAAGAGCATAATGCGACCGTCCAAGTCGTCGAGTTCTATTTCTTGTTCTGGAGCTTTTTCTCCTGCGATAGCTGGGTTATCTGTCCGACCTAGTAGATAGTCGGTAGATACTCCGAAGTAATCTGCGATTTCTTGAAGACGGTCAGATTTTAAAGTTTTTTCTTTTAGTGAATAAAAATAATTTACACTATAACCTAAGTCTTCGGCGACTTTTTGTAGATTTATGTGTCGCTTATAGGATAGTTCTTTTATTTTTTCAAGCGTAGAAAACATTGTCATATAGCCTTTCTTGGGCATGACAAAAAATATTTTATAAAAAAGTGTTATTTTCTGTTGACAAAAATAATACTCTAGTGTAAAATAGTTTTTGTAAGTTAAAGATTTAGTAAAAAACCTTGTAAAAACTTATCTAAAAATTAAATAGCTTTGGCGAGCGCATTGAATTGATAGATATATTGTTTTATCAAGCCTTTTAATTATGCTTACATTTTACACCTTAGTGTAAAATCTGTCAAGCGATATAACAAAATAATTTACTATTTCTTTAACTTTCTAATTAAGAAAGGAGAATCAAAAATGAGATACAGGTACGAAAAGACCGTTTCAGGCTGGAATTACCACGTTGTAAACGAAAGGAACAACCGGACAATGTTTTATCCGAATGCGAAAGAATTAAAAAATCTTAAAAGATTTTGCGCCGCTAACAAAGATATCTTAGAGGAAAAAATGGAAAGCGAAAGCAATTATGGTCTAGCATTCTTTGCCTGCGGTTATGACGGACAAGGCCAACAAGATTTCATTGAGTATTGGGATAAACGTGGTGTGTCAGTTTTTTAAAAAGAAAGGAGTTTTGCGAATGAAACCAAGACGCTATCCGTATACAGGGAGATTAAAAAAACCAGCCAGACTTATGATAAAAGAGTGGCAGCAATATTACGACAATTACTTGCAATCTACCGGCTTAAATATCAAACCAGAAGAAATTCCTGGTTATCAAGAGCCAGTTTTAAAATTCGATCACAAAAGATTAAATGCTATCGAATTCAGAAGTGACGGATTAACCATTAATCGAATTTAATGATTGTTCGGTTCGAGATGATTATATCGCAAAAAAGCACCTCTTGGTGAGGCGCTTACAAAAATATTTACGACTAAATTATATCACAAAAGAAAGGTAAAGTAAATGAACGAGTTAGAAAGAACAGCCCTCAATGAGATATTGAGGACCGTGACATATATCGCTGAGAAGTTGGATGAATTAGAATCTAAGATTTCTTTGAGCGATTCACAAGTTCTTGAGCATCAAGAAAATTGAGTTTTAAATCCATGTAGTGAAGAAAGCCATGAAGATATTTTTTAAATGATTCTAAATCTTTGTCAATATGTTTTCTTGTGTAATGAGTTTCATCGTTGCCGACAAAAGCCGAAGCGGTAGCAAATGTTTTTAAACTTTGGTCATCGATATAGTTATCAATGACAGCCTTTAATGGCATTTTAGTAATTTCATCTTTATCAGCAGGATTGTTAACAATCACAAAGTCCTTAACAAAAAATTCTAGGGCTTTACGATAGCCAATTCCTGCAATGAGATCTAATTGCTCTTGTTCTGCTTTCAGTGCTTGGACATAGATTTGCTTACCAATTGGAGAAACTATCTCTACGTCGTCTGATATAGGTATATCGCTCGGAAGATTAGGAATTACTTTTATATGTTCGATTTCGTATTCATTGGTGTAGGAATTGACTACATATCTTGTGGCTATAAACTCCTCTGTCCAGAAGTGCTTACAACCTAAGCATCTAAATGTTAATACTAAGCTTGTTTTATCTTCTCCAAGAGAAAAATAAGAAGAGTTCACAAGATGAGGGTTGGTTGGTTTTTTACAATTTGGACAGGTATCTTCAACTGTTACAGGTCTAGAAACAGAAGAGTTAATTTGCGCTTGAAATATCATGGCTTTTCTCCAATCGTTTTATTATCTCTATTATACAAAATTTAGAAAGGAAAAGTAAATGCAAGAAATAGCATTATCTGACAATTTGGCACAGATTGAGCTTGAAATCAATCACCACAAGCAACTTGCCGGTCAATCAATTTGGGAAATCGGCAGACGGCTTAATCATGTTAAGGAGCATGACTTGGCTCATGGGCAGTTTATGAGCTGGCTGAGAAAGGTTGAAATAGACCACACATCAGCTAAACGAATGATGAAGATTGCAAACGAATTGCCAAATAGTGCAACGTTGCACCATTTAGGAACGACAGCATTGCATCTTATCGCAACCTTGCCAGAGGAAAACAGGCAAGAACAAATTGAACGGATTGAGCAAGGCGACAGTCCAACAGTCAGAGAGCTACAAGAGGTCAAGCGCCAACTCAACCTCGCACGAATAGCAAGGGATAGTTTGCGAGAGCAAAACGAGCGCTTGGCTGAACAAGTTTTGAAAGGTCTTGAAACCAAGACGATTGAAAAGGAAGCTGTCAAAGAAATCGAAGTCGCACCAGCAGACTACGACGCTACCAAGTCGCTGAATGCCACGCTGCTAGAAAAGAACAGCAAGCTCAAGCGTGAATACGACGACTTGAACAGCCGAGCGGCATTTATCGAGGAGCAATATAACAAGCTCGTCGAAGAACGCAAGGCAGTCGATGAAAAGTCCGCTAAGTATGACGAGCTAACGGAAGCTATCAAGCAGTCGCAAGGCCAGCTAAGCGAAGCACAAGCGAAAATAGGCAGCTATAAGAGCCTGCTATCATTTATCCGAAAAGGAAATGAAATGGTCGTGAGCATGGGCGGTCTGGTCTATGTGGACGAACAGCGGATATTACACTCTGACAGTAAAGTCAGAAACGAATTTGAACAGTTGCAAAAAGCAATCAGCAGACTTGCCGAAGATATGGGAAGCATGCTCAAAGAAACAGAAGTATTAGAGGGAGAAATCATATGACAAACGAAATCATTGGAAAAAGCGCAAGCAGCGAACAATCGCTATCAGAAATCGGCGTAATGCGGAAGATGCTAGATAGCATTGAAAATCATGAGCATCGCATCACGAACTTAGAAGACACTATGCGAGTGAATGCAGTACAGGAAAACATGCTGACAGAAGAAGTCAACAAGAAAATCGTTGGTTTCTTGCAAGGGAAGAAAGCCCCTGCCTATCGTGATAATCACATCAGAGGTAAGGCATACTCAGACATCAACCATGCGATCCGTAAACACTTTGGGGTTCGTCGCCGTGAAATTCCGGCTAAGAACTTTCATGATGCTGTATCATTCATTCGTCGCTGGTCCATCAGTCCAGAGCTGAAAGATGAAATTTTTAACGCAAATCAGCAAGTGTCACTATTCAATTAAGGAGGGAATATGAGCCAACAACACAAGAAATGGATCGAACTGGTAAAACAGCGACTCAATGAAAAAGGCTGGAGTCAGTCAGACCTGGCGACAGTTATCGGTGTCACACCGGCCGCAATCAATCGACTAATAAAAGAGGGGCATGGAAGTGATAGCCTGAAGCTTGAGATCACTAAAAAGCTGTCTATCTCTGATAGTTGGACTGTCTTTGAAGAAAGGTAGGGGAGAAGATGCCACAGGTAAAGATAAAAGAAATTATCTACACGCCAAGCGACGGAACGGAAGAACCAACAGGCGGAGATTATGATCATCTAATGCAAAGGTGGCAAGGGCTGACACTTCCAACGGCAAAGAAATTCATCAAAGAAATGCGAAAAAATCCAGAGTTTGAGCAATATGTCTTCAATCCGACGCACAAGCTGATGTTTGTAGACTATGAGGGTTTTCGCAAGTTCTGGAAGTGGAAGCAGGTAAACCGCTACCGAGCTAAAAAAATAAGCCTTGCCGAGATAGAGTCGGACAAGGCACTAGCGAAGCGATTGGGCTTCTAAAAACTATTTACTAAATTATATCACACAACGAGGAGAAAAAACAATGGAACCAACATTATCAAGCCAGTTGCTGGGCGTTGCCTTGATTACAACCATCGCATTTTTCGCAGGCTGGTACGGCAATCGCATAGACGCTCGTAAAAGAGCTAAAAAAGAGCGTTTGGCACGCTTAGAAGCGGAGCTAGTGGCTCAGTATGAAGAAGATATGCGGTTGTATCACGAAGAACAGCGGCAAGCGGAAATGGACGCTTTGGCAATGGCTAGAAAAGCTATCACGCCAGCGTTTGAATATGCGGAGGTTTTGCCATGATATTCAAAAAAATTGTGACAATGGATGAAGAAATTGAATTTTACAATTGCGAAGTAAGAGAGGTTGACTTTAGAACGAAAAGGCTTTTAGGCGATAAAGATTTAATAGAAATCATCGAAGAAGGGAAAAGCTATCTCGTAAATACAGACTACATCATCATGATTGTTCGTTAATCGTTAGGAGGAAATATGGAATTAAAAATAGGCGATTACGTCAAAGTTTTAAAAAATGGTGAGTTTTTTAAAATCGTACAAATAAAAAACATATACGGAAATATAATTAATACCACGCATGGTATTTACCTTCGTGATACGCTGGCAAGTAAACTTGATAGCAAATGCATTATATCCGGAATTGTGAAATGGGAGGATTTAAAATGATACCAATTAGAGCGTGGAATAAGGCTACAAAAGTAATGCATGAAGCGGATGATATTGTGTCTCTTAATTTTGAGGAAAAACAATTTTGTGTAAAGACACTCTTTTTTGGGCAATTAAGTTACTATGATTTCGATGACATCGTTTTAATGCAATCAACGGGCCTCAAAGACAAAAATGGCAAGGATATTTTTGAGGGGGATATTATTACAAATGGTATAGATATCATGAGCATGAAGAGACACGGCACACTAGGTTTTTATGCGGAGAAAAAAGGTGAGATTGAATTTATTTCAGGTAGTGCAGATTTAGAGGATTTTGAAGACGATGCCAAAGCGATCGCTGATAGTCTTGAAGTCATCGGCAACATCTATGAGAACCCAGAATTACTTAAATAAAAACTAAGGGAGAAAGAAAATGAAAAACAAAATTAAAATTACAGCAACTATGGCAGTTTTAGCAGGGCTATTGATTGCCCCTAATGTATTGGCAAGTGAAGTTGCTAAGGACGGAAACCAAATTCAGGTCACAGAACCTGAAATCACATACAATGCAGAAGCTTCTGAAACGTATGTAAACAAAGACTTAACATACCATACGGAAATCCCTGACGAGGTAGAGATTAACGAGGGCGATACACTCACCTACACTTTACCAGAACAGCTACAGTGGACAACTACACAGGAATTTGATGTTACTAGTCCAGAGGGCAATGTGGTAGGACGTGCAGTAGCTTCTAACGATACACAATCAGTTACCACAACGTTTAACAACTACTTTAGTGAGCACCCTCTTGACAAGAGCTTTGACATGACACTTTCAACCATGTGGAAGAAGGAAGTAGTCACAGAGCGTGAAAAGTATGACCTCAATTTCAATGGCACTATTGTGAAGCAGGCAGAGGTTAAACCTCAAACCCCTGCAAACTCACAGGAGATAGTGGCAAAGTGGGGTTGGCAAGACAAAGATGACCCTTCTCTTGTGCAATGGGGAGGACGAGTAAACTTTGTCAAACATCACCTCACAGATGTCAATGTATCTGATACATGGGACAGTAATAACGAGTACGTTGAAGGCTCTATGCGTATCTTTGAGCTCTCATCAGCAGAGCCTTGGGTAGGGATTAGAGAAATTCCTCTCACAGAGGTTAATGTGCAGTTTTACAAGAATGGGTTTAAGTTCAGCCTTCCTGATGTGACTAACATTATCCATGTAGAATACAAGACACGGCTTAAAAATAAACTGCAAAACCCTGTGAATGTATTGAGCTTTACAGCCATGGGTCAAGAATACAGCTTTGAACGTGAAATCACAGTGGCTAATGCTACAGGTACAGCTAAAGGTAAGGTGCGACCTTTCACCTATGATGTACCGCCTGCTCCAGTGTATGACATTCCAGAGTACACAGGAGACGCTGTTCCGTTAGACCCACCTGTGCATGAGAAACCAGAGCTTGACATCTCAGGTATTCCAGAAATGCCTCCTGCTCCTGTTCATGAGCTTCCAGAGTGGCAAGGAGGTGCCACACCGTTAGACCCTCCTACAGTGGACAAGCCTGAGTGGAACGGTGGCGTGGTGCCAAACGATCCTCATGTTTTGGAATTGCCAGAGTTGATTGTCCCAGAAGAGCCTAAATCGCTCGAAAAAGAGCCGCCAGCTCCAAGCGTCAAGGAAGAGCCTAAAAACGCAGTAGAGAGCAAATTAGACGCCTCTGCGAGTGAATTGCCAAAGACGGGAGAGGTCAGCAATGTCTTTCTGTCAATCCTTGGCGTATCTGCTCTAATCTGCGTTGGGACAATCTGGCACGATAACAAGAAAAAGTGAGGAGGAGATCGAAATAGCAAATCCAAAAAATAGACGCTTCTACTGGTTGCAGTTGTCCGAGGAGTTCTTCAAATCGAAAGAAATGAAGCTTCTTCGACGGCTTCCAGGAGGCGAAGAACACACGATCATCTATCTCAAACTCATGCTAGCAAGTCTGCAAGACAACGGAAATATCTATTTTGAGGGTTTGGCTGACAGTCTGGCAGAAGAAATGGCTCTTATCATCGACGAAGACGCTGAAGCGGTCAGAATGACACTGATGTTCCTTGAGCAAAAAAAGCTATTGACGACATCAGACAATTTTGCCTATAAACTGGAACAAGTGCCAGAGATGATAGGCAGCGAAACCGCAAGCGCCCGTAGGGTTCGCAAGCACCGAGTCAAACAAAAAGCGTTACAATGCAACACTGATGTAACAAAGTGTAACGGAGAGATAGAGAAAGATATAAATAAAGATATAAATAAAGATATAAATATAGAGTTAGAAGTTAGAGTAGAGAAAGAAAATGAAACTCTAACTACTGCTGAAATTTCGAAACTCTATCAATCCAGAATAGGAGTTCTTGATGGTCAGCAATATCAGATACTGACTGATTATATCACGGAAGACAAAATGGAGCCTGACCTAATCAAACGCGCTATCGGGAAAGCTGCAGACAATAGCAAACGGTCATTTGGTTATGTAAATCGCATTTTGAAAAATTGGGCGCAAAACGGCATTAAGACGGTTGCCCAGCAGGATGAAGAACAGCGGCGATACCTTGAAAAGATAGGTATCTATAAGCCAGACTCTAATATCCCGGAATGGTCTAAGGAGCATCCTAACTACCAAGCGCCTGAAGAGTCAACGATATTATCAAGAGAGGAGTTCTTAGCACAAGATGACTAAAATCAACTACGATCAAGTTGCAGGGAACGAGTCTCTGTATAAGCAGTACAAGAACACTTTTGCTAAATGGTTCAATATGCAGCTATCCAGAAAGCAATATGTGGAATTTGTGGATGTGTGCAGAGAACATGCGAACATGCACCTCAATCCATTTAGCATGTGCGCCTACATTCTCAAAAGGCCAGTCGGAGAAATTGTGACTAGATTTTTTCAAAAAGGAGATAAAACATGACAATACCAGAACTTGAAACAGCGCTGCTGTATCATGTCACACCAAACGAGCGGAAGCGTCTGAAATGGTACAAGCAACATGATGTAGTGAAGTTTGTCAAGGAGTTAGGAAAACTTTGGCGGAAATACAAGGGAGAAGAAAATGGATAAATTACACAAACGGATTTTACAAGCCATTCCTGTAGGAAGTGATAGGCCGAGACCACGGCGGGAAATTGAACAAATGCTCGGCCTGAGCAAGCGCTCTGTAGAAAAGGCTATCGAGCGACTGATCTATCGAGATGGTATTCCTATCGTGGCAATCAAACAAGCCGGGCATAATGGCTACTATCTACCAAGGAATGAAGAAGAGCGCCAGGAAGGTCTGCAGGCTTACAAAGGTCAAATAAGAACTTCACAACGTCGGGTATCAAAAGTTGAGTCAGTCGACTTGGCGAAGTTCCATCAGGCACTACGGGAGGGAGTCTATGCTCGAACCATTTGATTATGACCGTTGGCTGACGACGCCACCTGAAGAAAAACCAGAGCGTCCGGATCCAGATAATTGGATTTATAGAGCTGGACGGTGGGTGTATGTGGGGGACGAAGTATGACAGCATACCTACTGAAAGAAATTGATCGATGGCGCTCTGAGTATATTCACCTTGGCCATGAGCTGGGTGAAGTTATCAACGAGCAGCAAGACAGAATCTTGGCACTTAGCCAAGAAAACAAGCGTCTTAGACGTGAAAATTGGAATTTGAAACAGACGAAAAGGAGAAAGTAGAATGACTAACAAAGTACAAGTAGTTAGTCACAAGGACTACTTCAATGCGCCAGCCGTACAGGCCAAAATTAATGAGGTCACTAAAGGATCAGGCAAACAGTTTGTAGCAAGTCTTTTGTCAATCGTTAATAATAACAATCTTTTGACAAAGGCTAGCAACGAAACAATCATGACCGCAGCTATGAAAGCAGCAGTCCTTAATTTACCAATTGAGCAAAGTCTCGGCTTCGCTTACATTGTGCCATACCGAAATGAAGCTCAATTCCAATTGGGTTATAAAGGGTTGATCCAGTTGGCCATCCGCAGCGGACAGTTTAAGAGTATTAACTCCGGTAAAGTCTACAAGTCACAATTCAAGAGTTATGATCCTATGTTTGAAACAATCGAGGTCGATTTTACGCAAGCCCCTGACGAGGTCGCAGGATATTTTGCAAGCTTTGAGCTTCTGAATGGCTTCAGAAAATTCACTTATTGGACAAAAGAGCAGACAGAAGCCCATGGTCGACGATTTTCAAAAACTTATGATCGTGGTCCTTGGTCTACAGACTTCGATGCTATGTCTCAAAAGACAGTACTCAAGGATATCTTGAGCAAGTATGCCCCTCTGTCTGTTGAAATGAAAGACGCACTAGTCGCAGATAGCGAGGGAGAGGATATGACTCGGCCGCCAATTGACATCACACCGCAAGAAAGTCGTGAAGAAGTGCTAGCTCGCAAGCAGCAGCAAATCGAACAGATGAAACAGGAAGCAGCGGAGCGAGAAGCGAAGCAGCAAACTGAAGCTACACTATCAGTCGATCCTGAAACTGGCGAAGTGTTAGGCCAAGAAATGGATCTTTTGGAGGGAGAGGATTTTTAGATGACCGCAAAAACAAAAGATGTGACGGACAGCTTGGAACTGGTTCCGGTGACTGACTTAAATTTTGACTTTAAACTAACGCCGGCCAAAATTGAAATTGAAGGTAAGGAAGTTCTGGAGCAGGCCCTGGCAGCCTACCAGAAGAAATACGCAGGCTATGTCGTAACAGAAGATACCATTGTCGGCGACACGGTCGTCAAGAACGAGCTAGGACGAGTAGAACGCCAGCTCACAGCAGCAGTCAAGGAGAAACTGAGCGAGTACAGCAATCCACTCGACGAGGTCAAAACGTGGATCAAAGACATTCTTGACCCTGTAAAGTCGCTAAAGGAAGATATCGCTGAGCAAATCAAGGCCTTTGAAGCCAAAGAAACCGAAAATCGCAAACAGACGGTCAAGGAAGCTTTTGAGACTGCAATCGCAGAGAGCAACACAGATCTAGATATAAATCTCTTTGCCATCCACTTTGACGACCTGGCTAAGAAAAAATGCTTTATGGCCGACAACGTGCGCATTAATCAAGCGACGCTCAAAATAATCTCAGACCTGGTAGCAGAAGAAGCGACTAAAAAGCAGCAACGCGAGACTGGTCTTATACAAATCTCAGAAGCAGCCGGAAAGGCTGGCTTTGGCCCGGCTGTCTATATCAGACGTTACGAGCAAGGCGCAGCATTAGGAGATGTCCTGCAGGCCATCCTTGACGATAAGGAACTAGCTGACCAAGCTAAGGAAAAGGCAGAACTAGCAAAGCGCATTGAGGAAATAACGTCTATTGCAGAAGCTAAGGATCTAACTCCTCAGAAATACGTTGACATGCTCAAGGCTGGCAAGTCTGCTCTGGATGTCATCAACATCCTGCATGCGGATGCAGCGGAAATGAGGCGGGCTCAAGCTGAAACTGAGCGAAATACGCAATCAGAAGCGGATGAATTACTCTACAATCAATTTTATGGCGCCTCAGAAGCTCCTGACAGCGATTTAAACCAATCCGAGGGCAATTATACCCAAGAACAAAACAAAGGGCTTAAAACGCAAAATACAGCGTCTGACAACGTCGACAAAAAATATGGGTTTAAATTCACGGTTGATTTGATTTTCCCCGCGGAGAACGCAAAGGAAACCAAAGAGCAATTTAAAGAATGGCTCAATGCTCACGGAGTGCAGTTTGAGCCAAAATCAAAATCAGTAAAGGTGGAAATGTGAAATGATTGAATTTATCAAAGAAGCAGGAATGGCTCTTTTATGGGTATTTTTAGGATACCTAGTCGGAGAACGTAACAGAAAAAAATAATAAAACAAGCCGGGCATCCTTGTAAAACTGCGAACTAGAAAGCGTCAATCGGTTATGTGACCAACGGACGAGCGACTGCCCGTATTTAGCCAAACTCACACAAAGGCAGTCGCGTTTTTTGAAATGATATGACTGAAATCAAAGAAAAAGCCCTAGCTAAGATGCTGGAGGAGTTAAACAAACCGCATGATATCGCAATGGACCGCATTCATAACTGGATATACGACCAAGAAGACGAGGATTTGTTCCAGGGGATCTTGAAAGATGGGTACTCAATTAAATGCTCTCTTGACTATGCAAAGAACAAGGCGCGCAAGTTTGCAGAGAACGGTGTCGCCTGCATTGATGATGAAACAGTCTATAGTTGGGTCAAGGAATACTTCCTGAGCAATTCCAGTGTAAATACACTGCGCCAAGTGCCAGTCGAAGCTAAGAAGAAACAAGCCAACGCCAATCCTAAACCACAACAAACAGCTGTCAAGACCCAAGAACCTGAACAAGTCAAGAAGAAAATCAAGAAAGAGAAAGGAGTTGTCGAAGGTCAGTTGGACCTTTTTGCAGAATTGGCATGAGCAAGATCAACGAACAATGCAAGCGAGAAGCTGACAGACGATTGAAACCACCTGCAGACTTCTGGAGCTGGTGCTACTCGCAAATCACAACATACAAGTGGAGCAATAAGGACAAGACCATAATCGCTTCAGATTTGGACCTTGGCTATTGTGTCGAAAAACGTCTAACAAAGTCGTCTCGGCTTACTTTTTACGATAAGACCTACTTTTTCTCTATCATTCTCAGTACCTCGAAGCGCATCGAGATCCAATCTTATGAATTTCGATCAAAATTAGTCGACGGAAAGCAGTTCATTGATTGGCATTTTACAAATTTAGAGCGATTTGAAAATGATAAGCATGTGAAAATTGGTCAAGATTACACCGGACAATATTATCCGTATCTATTTGCCAATTATTTTGGAGGCGGATATTATACAGGCAACAAATTCTATCCGAACAACTGGATCGAAAAGCTAAAAAAAGTATCCGAACTTAAATATTTGAAATTCGGGGGCATTTCCTACTGGGAAATCGAACGTCTCTACAAATACAAATTTGAAATTGAATTCGCTCAGAAAATTAATGCTTACAAATTAGCTAATGAAATCATGGGTTATGTGTACAACTGGTCACCATCTACCGGTTATACAAAAGGCGTGGATATGCGAACCTTAAACCGCAGATGGCTCCAGAAGAACAAACAATTTTTCAAAAATTCAAATCGCAGTTTCACTGAGTTCGAGCTTAGCCGCCGGATTAAGGAGCGAAACGGCAAACTTGTGCCAGGTATTGAGTCTTATCTGACTTACCATGATATCAAGCATATACCAAAAGGTGTCGGGATCAATAAGTTTCAGAATTGGGTTATTAAGCAAAAACTTGATTTTAAAGAGTATATGGACTACTTAAAAATGCTGGAAACAATGGGAATTGAGCCCGAGGGCGATGCTATGCTTGTTCCTAAAGACTTCAATGCTATGCACCAACACACAGTAGAGCTTTATAACCAATTCTTAGAGGACGAGCGCAAGCGGAAGAAAGCCGAGGAAGACAAGAAGCTGGAGACTGAGTTTAAACGACGCAAGAAATTGGACAAGGTCGTCAGCGGATACAGGTTCCATGTGCCGGACAAGGTCGCAGAGCTTATCTACGAAGGCAAGAAACTTCACCACTGCGTCAGCTCATATACCGATAAGCACTTTAAAGGCCAGACAACAATCGTTTTTGTCAGGGCTGAGAACGCCCCAGAATGCCCACTATACACTCTAGAAGTAAAAGCGGGTCATATAGTCCAGTTCAGAGGGAAATATAACCACAGCGTCCCTGACGAGGTCTGGGATATAGCCAGAGACTGGATGCGGCAAGTCAAATTAATTAAAACTACTACAGCAGCATAAGGAGAAAATATGCACAAGATAAAAGTTGCAGAAAACATTGAAGCGCTGATTGAGCGTCAAAATCGTACAATCGAAGTTACTACAAGCCTGCCTTGGGATATTGAAGTGGAATTTGCACATCAAGACCAAGACATTAGCCTTGACGAGAGCGGCGACATCTTTGAGCCTGTCTTTGAACTGGCATTATATGCAAAACCTAAGCAAAAATTGTCTCTTACATCATCAGGTCAAGCAAACACGCACAAAAAAGAAGTCGCAGAAATCATGAAGTTTTTTGATTTCGTAAACGACAACAAGAAAAACCTGTTTGAAATGACAGGCGTGACGGGAGTTGTGGAATGAGTCTAACACTATCCATTGACGCAAGCACAAGTGCCACAGGCTGGGCCGTATATGACGGATCCCAGCTTGTGGAAAGTGGCGTAATCAAGGCTAAGGGCAGCTTTTTAGAGCGAGCCCTAGTCATGGCCTCAGAACTGCGGAAAGTCCAGCTGCGGACAATTAAGGAGCTAGAAAAAACCTTTGAGTCCATTGTCATTGAAAAGAACAACGTCGGAGGAGTCAATCAGCAATCAGTCATCAAGATTGGTATTGCAACAGGAATCATTCTAGGTAAACTGATAGCTGATGATGTTTACTTTGTCAATGTCTCAACCTGGCGCAAGTATAGCGACATCAAGGGCCGAGGAAAGAAAGAGCTGAAGCAACTGGCAATCAACTTAGTCAGCCAGCTCTATCAGAAACAAGTCAAGGACGACGAAGCGGACGCAATCCTTGTTGGTCGATACTTCGTTGAAATGATTGATTTTAAGGACGGACTAGAAAGTCATAGATTGAGTAGGTGACAGTATGACGAAGTCAGATTTAGAGGCTTACAAAATAAGCCTTGATCGCTGCAAAAATCGACTAGCAGACAAAAATGCGGAAAAAGAAGTCATATCCTCTTTCGGACATGGAGCAGCAACTAGACGTAGGGAACGGATGCGTGAGAATATCCGCAATTTAGAAGAGAAAATAAAGGAGTTGGAAGATGAATAAAATTTTGTTTAGCAGCGATTTAGGTCGTCTTGAATTATACTTAAGCGACTACCATATCAAGCAATTGGAAAAAGGGGCAGAGATTATCATGCCTGTTAAAATTAACCAGCATGTCAATATTGATAGGATTATTTTCAAGAGAGGATTTTAGCGGGAAACACAGATTAAAAAAGAGGAGGTAAAAGATGACTGAAACGAACGTACAGAAGTTTTACAGGATTTTAGCCGAAAAAGCAGAAATTTTCGGAACGAAAAAAGAAATGATGGCACAGCTAGGTTTTGAGGGCGCGAAGTTAAATTCTGACAGAACTAGGCTTAACAGTGACGAAAGAGCAGGACGCTTTCCGCCAATCCGACTGATGATTAAGCTAGATAGCTTGTTTGACAGAGATTTTCTTATCGCTTGCTTGCGTGAGAAAATGGACTGCAAGACAGTTGATAAACGCTGGCTAAAAGTCGCGCAAGATTACATCGACGAAAATACGAAAATCGGGGGGGGGCGACGGCGAAGCGGAGCTACAACGGAAATTAAAACGCAGATTAAAGCGTGAAATGTATCTAGAAAGGTCTTTTGGAATTTAAAAAAGGCCGACACACTGCAGCCCTTCGGTATATTTTCGATAAACCTATTATACCACAAAAGGGAGGCAAAAAGTGAGTAAGGCAGACGCTATTTTAAAGCAATTACAACACATAGACACATATATCGACAGTCTGGTTAGGCGCAGAAACAAAATACAAGCGTCTCTGTTGTCAAGCCAACAATTTGATAAGGAACATGTATCAGGCGGACGGACGATGCGCCAAGATGATATCTACGTGGAATTAATCACAACAAAGGAGGAGCTAGAAGCCAAGGGCGCAGAAGCCATCCGACTCAAACGCGACTTAGAGGGATATATAGATAGAGTCGAGGATTTCAGAAGCCGTCATATCCTGACTCTCGTCTATATCGAACACATGGATCGCTTTGATGTATGCGAGGAGTTGCAGTGTGATATGAGTACACTATACCGCGGATTATCACGAGCGAAGAAGCATCTCGCAAAGGTATGCGAATGAATACAACTAATTCCCATTGAATGCGACTAATTGCATACGCATGCGAACTAAGAACGTGATATTATGTTATTGTCAAAGATTGAATAGAGAACCAATCAATGACAAGCACGAACCACGGAAGCGGCAACTCCTTTATATTTTTGAAACCAACCCTACGAGCCAAGGGGTATGGTTGGCATGTGGTCAGAGCCTAGCTCACAATGAGGTGAGTGATTGAGAGCGACACTCAAGCATGTCTTTGCTGGTAGACTAATCTACTAGCTTTCTAGCAATACCAATGCTAGCGGTTATTCTTTTATCTTCAGGACAGAGGGCAAGCACACGCCCTCTTTTTGCTTAAAAAAGAAATAAAGGTAGAGAGGAGAACGGTATGCCACGCATGCAAAGATGTAAGCAGCCTGGGTGTCATACCTTGATACCTGTTACGAGTCTATGCTGCGAAGTACACAAGCGTCAAGAGAAAAAGATAAAGGAGCAGAGAGAACGATACAGTCGTTCTAGATATAACAAGTATGTACGCAATCAGAACGAGCAGAAGAAAGAACAGTATAACTTTTATCGTTCTAAGCTTTGGTCTAACTTGAGGTATAGATGTCTTACAAGAGATAATTATATCTGTCTCTACTGCCTAGCGAGAGGAAGGGTCACGGCCAATAGCAAGATTGCTGATCACGTAATTCCGATTGAGGCGAAACCAGAGCTAAAAGCAGAGCTTGGCAACCTAGCTACAAGCTGTAGAGACTGCCACAACCTCAAAACAATTTGGGAACGTGAATATTACGGAACAGGCCAGAACCAGAAATTGAAGTCGGGAATTATACCAATTTCCGACATTCGGGCTATTTCCAATGTAATTCATAAGGTGCGTTAATACCCCCCCAGCCCTACGGAGAGTAAGAGAGCCGCGACAAACTCTCGTCTTACATCGCATACCAATTTTTGAAAAATTTAACTAAGGGGGCTGACGGCTAAAAAAGACAATTAGGAGGAGGTGAGAGGATAAATGGTTAAAAAGCCATTTTATCAACAAAACGGCGGCCATTTATCCAAGGACCCGCCAGATTATTTAGGGCGGTTAGCAAAAGAGTGCTGGCGGAAAATTGTCCCTTTTTTAGAGAGTACAGAAAAGGTGGAGCGGATAGACGCGCATCTTGTAGAGATGTATTGCACAAACTACGAAATTTATAGAAAATCTTACGAAGATTTGCAAGAAAATGGTATACAAACACCAATTTATAAAACCGTCCAAAACTCGAGAGGCGAGGCTATCGGTCAGGACTTTATTGGCTACAAGAAAAACCCTGCAACTGATATCATGCGTAATGCAAGCATCCAATTGACAGCTATAGGGGCGCAGCTAGGTCTTGCGCCTAAAGCTAGACAGGAACTAATGGCTGTGGCAAGTTCGGAAACAGAGAAAACTTCTACAGCTGAAATGCTCAAAGAATTTTTAGGAAAATAAAGGAGGTGAGGCAGTGAGTGAGCTCAAGATAGACTTGACAAAGAAAAAGAATGTTTTGGAATGGTATCGGAAACTAGATTTTTCTGAAATTAGGAAAAAGTATACAGACCCAGGCACAAGATACGCTTTCGATGTGCTAGACGGAAAGATAATCTCCGGATATATTATCCAATTGGCCTGCTTCAGACATCTGAGAGATTTACAGCGTCAAGGTCAGGATGAATTCTCTTACTATTATTCGCTGCCGCATTTCAAAAACTTCCTCAAGTTCGCTAGTCTGGTACCTAACATTGATGACCTTAGCCAACCTCTAGAGCTCATGGATTGGCAAAAGTTCATCTTTAGCCAGATAGAGGGCTGGCGGTCGCTGGATGATCTGCCACGATTTAAAAATATAGTCCTATCTATCGCTCGGGCTCAAGGAAAGACCATGCTGGCCGGCATTCTCAAATGCCACGCCTTCCTGATTGAGGCTTTGGGCCTTTCGAATCAGGATTTTTTAATCAGCTCTATCAACTTCGACCAGACCATGAAGCTGTTTGGCTATGTTAAGTCTATGATGGCCAAAATCATTGAACAGGAGCCTTTCAAGTCTCTGGCGGCCGAGATAGACCTGCAGCTATACTCACGAGAAATAAAGGCTGCTAACGATAACAATATCATTAAGACTATTTCTTTTGAGTCTGGCAAGTTTGACTCAAACCACTTTCTACTTGCTATCGCTGATGAAGTCGGGGAACTGACCCGAGATGATGGGATTTCTAAAATAACATCTGGGCAGATTAATACCCCAGGAGCTCGCTTTGTGGAAATATCAACATCCTACACAGTTCCTGATGTTCCATTTCATAAAGAGCAAAAAAAACTAATCGAGGTTATGGAGCGAGACTTCGACCGGGCGAGCGATGACCAACTTTGCCTTGTATGGGCACAGGATAGCTTAGAAGAGACTTTTCAGCCCGAGACATGGGCTAAGAGCAACCCACTTCTAAATCTTGCTGACAAGCGCGAGAAGTTGCTTAGAGGCCTTATCTCGGAAAGAGATAAGAAAATGCTCATGGGTAAGTTGGCGGATTTTCAAGTAAAGAATATGAATTGCTGGCTGAATGCAGACAGCAACAGCTTTCTTGCTCTTGAGGATATAGAAAAGGCTGTGATTGATGACTTTCCGAGGTTCGGCCGGCGCGTATATGTTGGCGTTGACTACTCTATGTCATCAGATAACACTTCTATAGCTTTTGTCTATCCGTATGAGGGAGAAGAACGCTGGCACTTAGAGCAGCATTCATTCATCCCTTGGAATCAGGCCGGCAGCATAGAAGCCAAGGAGAAGCAGGATGGCATCAACTACCGGGAGCAGGAGAAACAAGGGTACTGCACGATTACCAGCCACCCGCAGGGCTTAATCAACGACGACCAAGTCTATGATTGGTTGGTGAATTACATTGAGGATAATAACCTGGATGTGATTTTCTTTGGTTATGATGCAATGGGCGTGACTAAGGTAATCAAGGCGCTGGAATTAAATACAAGTTACCCATTAATGCCAATTAGGCAGAGGACAAGCGAGTTAAAAGACCCTACTAAATTTTTACAAAAAATCTTTGTAGAGGGATCAGTGACACGTTTGAATGATGTCATCATGGAAAAGGCGCTGATAAATGCTGTCATTAAGCAGGATAATATCGGCATACAGGTTGACAAGATGAAATCGACTCTAAAAGTCGATGTAGTGGATGCAATTATAGACGCTTGCTATCAAGCAATGTTCCACTTCGAGGACTACGGTCTTGTTAATGATAAGAGCTATCAAGTGGAGCACATGAGCCAGCAAGCGGTTCTAGATTGGCTGAAAAGCCCTGAAAGCGGGCTTTTGGAGGAAGAATTTTTATAATTATGACGATTTTTAAAACTTTTTTTAGCCTAATTTGGGCTTTTTTTGATGTTTTGATGTTTCTAGCTGCAGCAGTGACAATCAACCTGACAATGTATCGAGTCGGATGGTTAGCATTCGGGATCAGTCTGACAATCACTTTCATCTTGGCCGGCTTTGTATCAGAAATCATACAAGCGCGGCAACAGGAATAGAAAGGAGGTGATGAAACAACATGCCATTATTTAAACCGCCAAATTTTATGAACATGGCAGACAGCAATTCGGCAGATAGTGGTAATTTCGACAGAGTGTTTGCTGACAGCGGCCAAGATTTCTTGAACGCTTCCTTAAACGGGGGTGAGTGGGTATCTGCGCAGTCTGCTTTGCAGAATTCGGACCTATACGCTATCATCAGCCAGCTATCGAGTGACCTTGCTACTGTCAAGCTAACAGCCAATCAAAAGCGATGGCAGGGCATTATGGACAACCCTAGCACGAATGCTAACCGTCACGGCTTTTATCAGTCGATTTATGCTCAACTTTTATTAGCCGGAGAGGCTTTCGCCTATCGTTGGCGCAACGAAAACGGCCGAGACGTCAAGTGGGAGTTCTTGAAGCCATCACAAGTGCACATGGACTACTACGAGTACGAAAACGGCACATATTACAATATCACTTTCACAGACCCGAGAGTTAGGCCACTCTTACAGGTCCCACAAAGTGATGTTTTGCACTTCAAGCTAGTTTCGCTTGATGGGGGACGTACTGGTGTCAGTCCACTTCTGGCGCTTGGCAGGGAGCTGAAAATCAAAAAAGCATCAGATGACTTAACTTTTAACTCGTTAAAGAATTCATTGAAAATGAATGGCGTATTGAAAATTAAGAATGGCGGACTACTTGATAATAAGACTAAGATGGCTCGGTCAAGATCGGTCATGCAGCAGATGACAGGAGGTCCGCTAGTACTTGACGACTTAGAGGACTTCACACCATTAGAAATTAAATCTAATGTTGCGCAGCTGCTTTCTCAAACGGATTGGACAAGCAAGCAATTCGCCAAAGTCTATGGCATTCCTGACAGCTATCTAGGCGGACAGGGAGACCAACAGTCATCTGTCGAGCAAATTAGCAACGTTTATGCGAATGCAATGGCTCGCTATCTACGACCAATTATCAGCGAGATGACATATAAGCTAGGCACTGTTATAGACTACGATATCAGGCCGTCTGTTGACGTCTTAGGCACATCCTACATGTCAGCTGTCTCTAATCTAGTTAAGACTGGCGTAATAGATGCAAATCAAGGTCAATTCATGCTTCAGAAGTCGGGCACAATACCGTTAGACCTGCCTGAACGGCAGGAAATAGAGACGCAGTCCAGCTCTGACGAGCTAGAAAGGGGGTGAGGTAAAAACAGATGGGAATTATTGACATTAAAGGGAATATCGTCTCTAACGATGTGGGCGAGTTTTACGACTTTTTCGGAATGAACACTACCTATCCGGCCAAAATCCAGAAAGCCATCAATGAGGATCACGACGAGGAAATCACCTTGAATGTAGCTTCTAACGGTGGGGATGTGTTCGCTGCTAGCGAAATCTATACAATGCTGCGAAGTTCCGGAAAAAATATTGTAGTCAACATCCAAGGGTTGGCTGCTAGTGCTGCATCAGTCATCGCTATGTCTGGGAACATTGTCAGGATGTCTCCTACAAGTCAAATGATGATACATAAAGCATTGGTAGACCCAGGATATGGAAATTCTGATGACCTAATGCACCATGCGGAGGCCCTGACAAGTATTGACGAGTCAATCGCAATGGCTTACGAGCTTAAAACTGGTCTTCAGGAATCAGAAATTTTGCAACTGATGTCAGCAGAAACTTGGCTGAATGCCAAGGCTGCTGTAGATAAAGGCTTTGCTGATGAAATCATGTTTAATGAAGCGGACGAAGAGCCGACTTTTGAAAACGCACTAATCGGCAACTTGCCAAGTAAGGCAGCAATCAACAAATTTAAGAATTTGATTGCAAAACAAAAAAATAATACAGAACCTAGTCAGCCTAAGAACTCATTACGAGAACAGAAGCTGGCTATTTTGTTAGGCAAAAAAGGAGGAAACTAATGCCAAAAACAGTAAACGAACTCAACGAACTTTGGATTGAAGTAGGCCACAAGGTCGAAGATCTAAACGAGCAAATCAACAATGCTCTGAACGATGAAGGCTTCACAGCCGAAGCTTTTGAAGCGCTGAAAAATCAGCGCGATACTGCAAAAGTACGTCGCGATGCACTAAAAGAACAAATGATTGAAGCTCAAGCGGCTCAAGTAGTTGCTATGGATAAAGAGGATATCAAACCTCTTAACAAGGAAGAACTCGAGCTCAAGGATACATTTGTTACAAACTTCAAAAACATGATTGAAGGCAAACCATTTGTGAATGCTTCGAGCCCGGCAACCACCGGCCTTGTGTCTTCCAAGGAAGATGACGCAGCAGGAAACGGCGGTCTGACCATCCCTAAAGATATCCGTACAGCTATCATGGAGCTTACGCGCCAGTTCTTCAATTTCCAGAACTTGGTAACTGTAGAAACTACTTCAGTAAAACAAGGCTCTCGGAATGTAAACTCTATCTCAACTGTTACACCGCTAATTAAGCTGGATGACGAAGATACCAACATCCCAGACCTTGAAGGTCCTAAATTGTCAATTGTCCGCTATGTGATTGCTGAATATGCAGGTATTTTGACTGTTACAAACAGCTTGCTTGCTGACACAGCTGAGAATATCTTAGCTTGGCTGACAAACGAAGTTGCTAAGAAAGTAGTTGTTACTCGTAACACTGCTATCTTGGAAGCATTCGGAAAAGCGCCAGCTAAACCAACTGTTGCCAAGTTTGACGACATCAAGGATGTTTTCTACTCAATTGATCCAGCTCTTCGCGCTAACGCAGCATGGGTGACTAATACATCAGGCATCAAAGTCTTGGCAAAAGTCAAAGATGCAGATGGAAACTACCTCTTGCAAAGAGATGTCACTAAGCCTGATACTTATCTGATTGAAGGCAAGCCGGTGATTGAGGTTGAGGATGCACGTCTTGCTGATGCAGCATCAAGCACTCATCCGCTGTACTTTGGAGACTATAAGGCGTATGCGACATTGTTTGACCGTGAAAACATGGCACTGGCTACCTCTACAGAGGCAGGAAACGCATTCTATCGCAATCAAACCAAACTACGTGTAATTGACCGTTTTGATGTTCAAGTTGTGGATAGTGGCGCTCTTGTCGCTGCATCATTTAAGGCAATCGCTGATAACGCGAAAGCTGGAGCTGCGGGGTAACTAACGTATGGCAGTAACGCTCGAACGATTTAAGAAAGCGATGAACCTGGACGAGGCTGAAGATAACGACCTCGTCCAAGGCTATTTGGATGCAGCTGAACACTCAATCAAGACGGCGGTAGGCGAGGACAAGTCAGGAAAATTTTATGCTCGAGAAATTGTCGCGTCAATGATGGATGTGGCGGTTATCGCAATAGCGGGCTCATACTATACCTATCGTTTGAGCCTAGCTGACGCACAAGCTTATCCTGTCAATCTGACTTCCAATGCCATCATTGGCCAGCTAAGAGGAATGTATGACGTGTTCATGGAGGGACAGGATGACTAAGAGATATTTACCATCTGAATTCAACAAGATTGCTGTTTTCGGGGAGATGAAGTCTGCTCCTAATTCCGCCGGAATCAACATTCCAAAACTAACCGAGCTTTTTCAGCTGCACTACAGGCCGGTTAAGCGGACACAGAACCAGACTTATCTTGCTACTCAAAGCGGTCTAGCAGATACAGTGATTATCTGTATCAGGCACAGCGCGAGAGTGCACAGTAAGCTTCAGGTTGTTATCAACGGTTTGACTTATGACATTGTCACAATCGTTCCAGATGATACACCTGGTTTTGGTAAATATGATTTTCTGACTTTGAGATCGAGAAAGAAAGTAGGTTGATATGGTCGGACTGGATGAAGCTTTGCAAGGCTGGCTAAGAGATGTCCAGCGAATAACTGACCTAACACCTACAGAACAATCAAAAATCACACAGGCAGGAGCTAAGGTGTTTAAGGAACGGCTAGAAGAAGCGACTCGCAACAAGCATTATGACACAAAGCGCTATAACCCTAAGCGCGGCCACTTGGCCGACGGATTAGAAACACAAATGTCTAACGCAGATGGGCGGAAGACAGGGGTTTCTACTGTGGGATGGAGCGATGGCATGAATGCTACAATTGCTCGCTGGCTAAATGACGGAACAAAGAAAATGGCAGGCAGCCACTTTGTGACAGAAATCCAGCAATCAAAAAAAGTGCTTGAGGAAGTTCTAGAAGCCGAAAAAGCAGAGTACGATAAACTAATTAGGAAACGGAGGTAGTGTATGCTCGCAACTTTGGAAATGAAAAAACTATTAGACGAATCACAATTGAGCGAAGTACAGCGTGTTTACACTAGCAATCTTCCTAAAGAGGAACAGGATAATGTGGACGAAACAATCGTCTTGATTACTGATGCGAACTCTGAACTCGGTTTAAGCGGAAACAATACATTTCATCTTGTCAGAAGACAGGTAGAGATTCAGATTTTTTATAAATTGGATATTGATTTTGATATTGACAGTTTTGAAGTTCGACTAATGAAGCTGCTCAAATCAAATCACTGGTCAATTTTAGACATTCGAGGTCGCACGGTAGACCCGGACACGTTGCAGATGACTTCTGTCATTTATGCAGAACAAACAAAGATTTTAACACAAGGAGAAAACTAATACATGGCTATTGTAGGTTTAAAAATGGTTACGTTGGCACTTGTTGACGAAAACCAAAAATTGCTGAAAGGTGCGGAAGGATTATCCGCTTCAGGAATCATTGAAGTAGATGATACTATGTTTGGTACTAAGACAGCTAATATCACCAACCTTGAGGGTTCTGTTACTAAAGTGCCAGGAAATAACAAGGTTCAAGATGTTTACACAGCTCCAGGAGCGCCACAAGTTGCCTTTGACTTCAACAACCTTGCCTTTGACCTTAAGCAAAAGCTTAAAGGTTACAAATCCGATGGCAAGGGAGGATATGTTTATCAAGGGCACAAACCGCACGTTGCAGTATTAATCGAAAGCGAAACATTGGATCGCAAGCATTCTGTATTCTTTGGATTTGGCGATGGTATCTTCCAAGAAACTTCTCAAAACGTAGGTACAGATACTGACAGTGCACAAACTCGGTCAGATGATAACATGACCTATAACGCGTTGACTACTCAGGCATTTGGTGACGAACCGCACAAGATTTACTATTCGGGGGACAGTTCTTTTGATAAGGCTAACATGATGAAAGAAGTCTTTGGCGGATACACAGCGCAAGCTGGTGGTGTGTCACCGGTACCTGGTGGATAATTCAATTTTTAGGCTAGGCAGTGTTAGAGCTGTCTAGCTTTTATTTTGCAAAAAAGAGGTAAAAAAACAATATGGAAATCAAAAACATTAAAATCCCAGAATTAGGCAAAAAGGGCTTCACTGTTCTAACAAGTAACAAAAACATCCGCAAGATGAATCAGTTCCAACTTGAAATGGCCAAAATCGCAGACAAGCAGTCAGAAGACGACATGACAACGGTCATGGCTGCTAATATTGAAGCTATCGAAGCGGTGCTGGTCTACCTTCAGGAAGTGCTAGGATTGACAGATGAACAAGTCGAAGTACTTGACAATTTGGAAATGCAACGTACACAGGAAATCGCAAACTACCTGTCAGCTCGGCTTATGGGCTTGAGTGACAAGCAAATCAAGGAAATTGAAGCGAGCAGCGAATCTGACCCAAAAGAATAAGTTGGGGTGAGCGCATCTATGAACTAGAAAATATCATAGAGGACCTAGACCTTGCAGAGAAGCAAGCGCTAATAAACTTTGGGTGGACCATAGACGAATATGAAGAAGCAGATTACTACCGTTTGGGTGAGATTATGGCAGCCAAAGAACAACAAGACAGGGCGGTAGACCCTATGTCATTCTTAACAGGAAGGAGGTAATACGATTTGGCAAAAGTACAGGCTACAATGTCGACGGAGATAGCCTTAGACACGCTAAGAGCATCCCAGAGCTTACGCAACTTAACGGGAGTGGTGAATTCCGCCACTAGCGCTTGGAAAGCGCAGGAGGCGCAATTAAAGGCTGTGGGGAATTATTCGCAGGCGGCCGAGGCTCGTTTTAAAGGGTTGGGCGATGCAATCCAAGCGCAACAATCCAAGATTGACGCACTCAAGCAGAAACAATCCGATCTCAAAGGAAATACTCAAGAGACGGCTGAACAGTATCTTAAATACCAGCAACAGATTGACCAAGCGACAACACGCTTAGCAAGCATGCAAGCTCAACAGGAAAAAGCTAAGGGATCTATGGACTATTACAAGTCCGGATTGGCAGACCTTCAGCGCACTTATCGCGAAGCCAATGAGTTGTCAAAGAGCCGAGTCGAGAGGTTGCAAGCAGAGGGTAAGACCAGCGAGGCTTTGCAGGCTAAGATTGAGAGTAGCCAAACCTCTGTCAAGAACCTTACTAAGCAGTACGAGCTGCAAGAAAAGGCGCTGCAGCAAATGGCTCGTTCTAGTGACACAAGCAACCGGGCTTATCAAATTCAGCAGCAGAGACTCAATGAAACGGCCACAGCGTTAGCAAAAGCTAAGAGTGAGCAAGAAAAGCTCAATGATGAGTTTAAAAAAGCAAATCCCTCTTTCCTGGAAAGAGTGAGAGCAAAGATTCAGGAGGTAGGAAAAGAAACAGAGAGTGTTAGAGACAAGGCAGACGGTGCCGGTAATATCTTTAAGCAAGTATTCTCTGCGAATGTTATTTCTGCGGCATTCATGAATGGCCTTAGCTTTATCAAAAACACTTTTTCAGACTTACTAAAATCTGGGTCGGAATATATTCGTTATCAACAAACCATGACAGCTTCATGGAACACGTTAACTGGGTCTGCGGAGCAAGGTAAGGCCATGGTAGACATGACCAACGAAATGGCGCAAGCGGCATCTAACAGCGCTCAGATGGTAGACGAGCTGAACAAGAAGCTCTATGCAGTAACAGAGAATGCGGATAAGACGCGGGAGTTAACGAAAACTATCTTGACTCTGCAAGATGCTTTCGGAGTTGAAGATGCAGCCATCCAGAACTTTGCTACACAATGGGGACAAATGCTTGGGAACGGAAAGGTACAAGCCCAAGACATGCTGTCATTCATGAATGTGTTCCCGACTTTGAAGAAAGAGATGATTGGCATCGTCTCCGAAATGCGTGGCGGAGTAGAAATCACTAATACCGCTTTCGCAGAAATGCAAAAGAACGGAGAGATTACCTCTGATATTGCCAACCAAGCTCTGACACGAATGGGCGAGAAGTACAAGGATGCAACGGCTAACTTTGCAAACACTACTGAAGGTCTAGAACGAACAATCAAAGGTCGTGGGCCTGCGCTTGTCGCTGCTTTTGAAAAACCATTCTTGGACATGAAGAATCCGCTTCTGAAAGCCGCTTCTGAATGGGTAGCAAGCGACAAAACCGCTGAACAATTCAACAAATTGGGGCAATCTGCTTCCAAGGGGCTTGATGTGATTGTCGAAGCTTTTAAGAAGGTCTTCGATTTTGGAGACAAAGGGGAATTCATGGATAAAATCATGGAATCCATCACTAAATTTGTCGAAAAAAGCGCTCAGACCATAGCGGACAACGCACCAGCCATCAAGGAATTTTTCGAGGAAACTAAAAAAGGCGCGGTAGCTATCTGGGAAATTGCAAAGCCATTTGCTGAAGGCGCTTGGGATGTGGTAAAAGACACAGTTGGTTTTATCGCAGAAGTATTTAAAGAGCTATCCGGCAGTGCAGATAAGTCTGGAAAACCTATCAAAGGGGTTGCGGACGGCTTGCAGGAAATCAGCAAGCATAAAGAGGCTATCAAGGCTACAGGAACAGCTTTTATGGCTTTCTTTATCGGCAGCAAAGCCATTAATTTGATTAAAACAGCCGGAACAGTATTTCTTAACTTTGGACAGCTTGCTGCAAACGGCCTTAACCTAATAAAAGTTGCGTGGGCTACTAATCCGATAGGGCTGATTGTAACTGCCGTGGCTGCTGTAGGATTTGCTCTATATGAGCTTTATAAACATAACAAGCCATTTAGAGATTTTGTAAATGGAATTGTCAAAGCTTGTAAAGAGTTTTTTGACGGCGCTATAAAATGGTTTGGCGGAGCATTCAAAAAAGTTGGTAAGTTCTTTTCGGATTTTGGAAAAGGTTTTGGCAAAGTCATTAAAGCTATAGGTGACGGAGTTGGAGCTATCGGCAAATTCCTAGGCGGCGTTGTCAAAGGAGTGGTAGAGTTCGGGAAGAATGTTGCCAAGGTTCTTATCTTCGCAAATCCTTTCGTATTAGGTTTTGCTTTGATGTACAAACACAGCAAACCTTTTAGGAATTTCATCAAAGGAATAGTAAAAGGAGCAAAAGCTCTCTACGATGGCTTTAACAAGTTTTTCGGCAACATAGGTAAGTTTGTTGGCAAAACTTTTGACGGCGTCAAGAAGAACGTCACGGAGAAATTCGAGGCGGTCTCTAGCTTTATAGGAAAGACAAACAAGGCTATCAATAAGAGTTGGGATGAAAGCTGGCGACAAGCTGGAAAATTCTTCTCTGACACTTGGGATGGCATGAACAAAGTCACAAAAGATAAATTTGGTAAGGATATCAAAACCCTGCTCATGGATAACTTGTCTGAAATAGGCAAGAACTTTCAAGAGACTTGGGATGGTATAGGCAAAGGCTTCGGCAAGCTATGGGATGGCATGAAGAAGTTGGCGCAAGATGGTATAAATGCTGTTATCAAAATACCTAATGCGGGTATCGACGGTATAAACAGCCTTATTCATGATTTTGGAGGACCTAAAGAAACTATAGGTAAAATCCCAGAAGTGAAGTTTGCCGGTGGTACTGGTCTCTTTAGCCAACAGCGCAATCCGATTACAAAACCAGTGCTTGCTACACTAAACGACGGCAATGACAGCCCAGAGACAGGAAACCAAGAAATGGTTATCATGCCTAACGGCAGCAATTTCCTTGTCCCTGGACGAAATACTAAGATGCTGTTACCTGCAGGAGCAGAGGTGTTGAACGCATCCGAAACTGCTTGGCTAATGGGTATGAACCAGCAAGCCTTTGCTAAAGGTACTGGTTTCTTCCAGAATGTCTGGAATGGTATTACCAGTTTTGGCGGAAGCGTCGCAAAAGTGGCAGGTAATCTATGGGATGGCTTGAAAAACGGTGTCGAGAAATTCACGAAAATGCTCGATTTCATTGGAAAGGCAGTAACTGATCCATCCGGAACTCTAAAAGATAAATTCAACCCTTCGTCGAAAGGCATGAAAGGGATGTTTGATAACTTCGGAGGAGTTCTTTTTAAGAACGCAGTTGACGGAGCAGGGACTTGGTGGAAAGAACTTTGGGGAATGGCCAAGAGCGCATCTAACGAGGGTGGAGCTATCAATGTTGTTGGAGATGATTACAACCCTACTTGGAAAGCCATGGCCAAAGATGCTATAGCTGACCCTTGGGGTTACTTCATCCGTGAGTGCGTGTCCTTCGTGGCAAACAGACTGAACAATTTAGGAGTAGCTAAAGAGAAATTCTCTTGGTTGGGAAATGGTTCTGACTGGGTGAATGCCAAAGTGCCGCATCATAGAACTCCTAAACCGGGTATGGTTGCGGTGTACGGTCCTGGATCAGAATTTGGTAATCACGTTGCCATGGTTTCAAGTGTGTCGGGTGGCACTTTTGCTGGCGAAGAATACAACTGGCTTGGCGACGGTAACTATCACACATTCTCAGGGCGTAATATAGGCGGAGCGACCACTTTCCTAGACTTTGGAGTTAAGGGAGAGGGGAGTGACACACCGGCTCTACAGGACGCAAATAGCCCACTACAGCTTCACATCAAGAAGCAAGTTGGTGGCATGTTTGACTGGATCAAGAAGTTTTTGGCACCAGAGACAGACTCAGGAGCTGGTCCTACAGGTGGTGACGCAGTCGGTCGTTGGAGAAATGCAGTAGTCAAGGCTTTGACGGCTAACGGATTGCCAGCTACTGACAACTATGTTAATGCTTGGCTCTCTCAGATTAACTCTGAAAGTGGAGGTAATGAAAAAGCTGTACAAAATGGCTATGTAGACATTAATACATTAACGGGAAATCTTGCCCGTGGGTTGGTGCAAGTTATTCCGCCGACGTTTAACGCATATAAGCATCCAGGGCACAATGATATCATGAACGGTTATGACAACTTGCTTGCGGGTATCGCATACGCAAAGGCACGCTATGGGGCTCAAGGTATGTTGGGTGTTATCGGTCATAATCACGGTTATGCTAATGGCGGCTTGATTACTCAACATGGACTCTATGAGGTTGCAGAAGGAAACAAACCTGAGTACGTCATTCCAATGGATGCAGCTAAACGTGGCAGAGCTTGGCAGCTTCTACAACGCATCGTAGGTCAGTTTGTTGGCGAACACCCGTCTGACCCGTTAGGCGGTCACGGAGAGGACGATAGCGCTCTTAATAAGCTATCCGACAGGTTGGATACGATCATTGAGCTAATAAGTCAATTAGTCCTTGGGCAAGAAAATCCCGCTCCGGTGCAAGTCAACCTTGATGGTCAGAGCTTTTCACAAGCGCTAGCTCCGCATATGTCTAAAGCTCAATCAGCTTATGACAGACGCATGGATACGCTAAGAGGGAGGTTGATTTAATTGACGATATCTGTAACCTATAATGGCCAGAGCATATCTGACATTTTAGACGAGATAACAAACATCACTAGAAATATAGGTACAAGCTACAGTAACACATACGCAGATCAAGGGGCGAGCCGTAACGGCCAGCCCTTTTTGTATGCTACAAGAGGGGTCAAGCCGATTTCTGTAGAATTTAAGGTTATTGGCAATCTCCAAAAATTACATGCTATAGGCGATAAGATTATCAATATTTACGACAATGCTAAGCCTGCTCCTTTAGAATTCGGTGATGAACCTAATAAGGTTTGGTACGCCGTTCCATCCGGAAGTCCGACTTATTCTATTAATCAAGCGACAAGCCCGCCAGAAGCAACAGGGACTATCAGCTTTGATGTCCCTACCAGTGTTGCAGAGGCAAAGAGCTATACAGTGCTAAAGAATGATAATCCAACCGAACAAAACGGCTCGATTACTAAAATCAGCGACAGCACCTATAAGATCATTATCAACAACCAAGGGACAGCAGAGACATTTCCGATTATCAGGGTTAAGAACCGTAAAGAAAATGGTTACATCGGGATTGTCACAAAGGATGATATCTTCGCTATGGGAAGTGAAGAGGAAGTGGACATCCAACCTTATAAGCGCTCTGAGATACTTTGGGATTATGTCAGTAACGGATGGATAACAAAGGCTTTAAGCGATGGCAAGAAGAATGTTGCTACATTGAACGACACAAGCCAGAACTTAAACGGAACACTCGGGCTTGTAGATGCCTGGGGAAGGCAACATATAGCATTAAGTAATCGTGGAAGTGGTCCAAGACCAAATAACGCAGCTTCTCTGACTTGGGATATCCCGGCTGACAGTGCAGGAGAAAAAGGAGCGCTTAATGAGTACCTTTGGTGGCGTCAGATTTTCTGGCTTGGAGCCACTAATCAATTTGGTTTTATCAAGCTTGCGGTGACAGCTGAAGATGGATCATTTCTTTATGGCGTGGAGACTATCAAGCGCTCTAATGGGCTTGTAACTGAATATAATTTTTTGGCATCTAATGGCCGAGGAGGATTTAACAGCTTCAATCTTGGGACATTTTGGGGAACACATAATAGCAATGAGAACCCTTTTAATGCTGAAAGTGGATGGTGCGACCTCATACGCCGAGATGACTCAGTCATGGTCCATTGGTGGGGAACGCATCCACAGTACAATATACCAGAAATAAAGGGCAAGAAGTCAGCCAAGGTCCATGTAGCTTTAGGAGCTTTTGGGGATAGACCGCTGGTTTCTCACATGTATCTTGACAGTATTGTATATCGTAAGGATTTTGTGACCGGCATCGAAGATGTACCTAATCGTTACGCAGCCAACTCTAACATAGAAATTGATATGGGGTTAGGGCACATCTCTGTCAATGGTATTTCAAGCAATAACGAAGAAATAGATGGCTCCGACTTCTTTGCAATTCCTAAAGGAAAGAGCGAGCTTGAAATCCACTTCTCGAGTTGGATTAAGGAGTTGCCGGATGTAGAAATTGTATGGAAAGAGAGGTATGCCTAATTGAAAATCAACATACTTGATAACCGACTAAAGAAAGTCGGATATATCAAGAAAGGTCATCCGCTCATGCCTACCTTTGTCAATGATACATGGCATAGATATCTGGCAGAAGGCACTTCCACTTTTGATTTTACGGTAAATAAATTTGTTGACGGCGAATTTCAAGAGTACTGCCGGCACATTAACGACCAAGCTTTCTTTTCATTCAGGTACAAAGGTGAAGATTTTCTTTTCTATGCCCTGAGTATCACAGAGGATGATTTCTCCATTCAACTGTCATGCAACAACCTTAATCTGGAGCTCAAGAACGAGATGGCTTTTCAATTTGTATCAGAGGAAGCACAGCCGTTGACCTGGTATTTAGAAAAGATGGGCCTTCTCGGATTTGCAGTTGTTAGAGTAGGTCTAAATGAAATTTCAGACCGTAAGCGTACTTTGAGATTTGAAAGCGAAGAAACGAAACTGTCACGCTTAATATCTCTAATCAAACAGTTTGATGGAGAGTTTGAGTTTAAAACCAAACTTAACAAAGACGGAAGTTTTAAAGAGTTTATTCTCAATATCTATCACGAGCACGATGATCAACATCAAGGAGTTGGCCGTCTTAGGTCGGATGTCACCTTGAGGTATGGAAATGAAATCAAGGGCGTGCAACGCTCAATCAACAAGGAGCAGCTCTATAATGCTTTGATAGCTACTGGAACTAAGACCGAAAAAGTCAAAAAAGACGACAGCGAGGAAGAAGTCACAACCGAAGTCAACATTAACGATTTAGAGCGAGAAATCAAAAATGAAGCTGGCGAAGTTGAGTTCTATACTCGAAAAGGTAGCAAGTATATCTTCGCTCCGTTATCTCAAAAGATGTACCCATCAAGCACAAATCCAGACGATGACTGGACGGCTTATACGACTACTACAGAGTATAGCTCGGCAGAGGATCTGTGGAGTTATATGCTTCGTTGGATAAAAGAACACGCTTATCCTCAAGTGACTTATACAGTGTCTGTTCGCTCTGACATGGTAGAGGGTAGACACGGTTTGGAACTTGGGGATATTGTCAAAATACGAGACAAAAACTTTGTTGGCGGGATTATCCTAAAGGCTCGCATCATTGAGCAGACAATATCCTTTAGCAATCCAAACAATAACCAGTTCGTTTTTTCTAATGTTCAGAAGCTAAAGAGCGCTATTTCAAGCAATCTACAAGAGCGCTTGGAGAAAATGGCTGAAGCTGCCCAACCTTATGAAATAGACTTATTTACCGACAGAGGAACGCAATTTAAAAACGGAGTTGGAGAAAGTATAGTTAGTCCCGAGCTGCGAAAGGGTCGGAGACGTATAGTCTCTGATGTCACTTATCGCTTTACTTTCGGACAAGAAGTAACTGCAGGGCAAACATATAGGGTTCTTGCCAGCAAAGTGCCTAATACGCAAGTCTTAACCGTAGCGGCTTATATTGGTAATATTGAGGTTGCCAGAAAGCAACTAAGCTTTATTGGTACATCAGATGGGGCGGATGGCCCTGTAGGGCCAAAAGGCGACAAAGGAGCAGTCGATGAAGAACAACTAAAAGATATCAACCAACGTATATCTGATAAAGCAGACAAATCTTTGACGCAAGAGCAGCTAAACGCTTTAACGGAAGCTATGCAGCTAGCTAAGGCCGAACTCGAAGCCAAAGCCAGCATTGATACAGTCAATGAATGGGTTAAATCCTATCAGGACTATGTTAAATCAGACGAAGCTGGCAGAGCTGCAGCAGAAGCTAAGCTTGTAGCAGCTACTCAAAGGGTTGCTAAGATTGAGAATAATCTGGGCGACATGGCCGAGCGATGGAGCTTTTTAGACAGCTACATGAGTGCTAGCAACGAGGGCTTAATCATCGGTAAGAAAGACGGTTCGTCCTCTGTCCGTGTTGAGAGCGACCGCATAAGCTTTTACTCTTCCGGATCTGAAGTGGCTTACATTTCGCAAGGCGTCCTAAAAATTGAGAACGGGGTATTTACTCGGGCGCTTCAAATCGGGCGCTTTCGTGAGGAGCAGTATCAGCTCAATCCAGACATGAATGTAATCAGATATGTGGGAGGAGGTGCTTAAACATGGTCAGAGCTAATTTCAGCGGCGGCTGGGGGCACAATTTACAACTTGATGTGACATGGGGCGTAAGGCGGCAAGACATAGCCGGTAACTATACGATGGTCAATGTATCGGTGCATTTAGTCTCTAATGCCTATGTTTTCATCCCGTCGGCCACAAAACCTATTACAGTCAGAGTCAATGGACTTGCTATTGATACAGCCAATGTCGATATTGGCATAGGTTACAACCAAGACAACAGCTTGTTATCTAGAGACTACCGTATAGACCATTCTGGCGACGGCTCTAAAGAGTTCAGTCTTGATGTTGGTTTAGATATCAACGTTGGAAACTATGGCAGCGCTAGAGTTATCCAAACTGTCAAATTGCCATCTATCCCACGAGCAAGCTCTGGGAATGATGTGACGGCCATTATCGGACAGCCAGTGACGATTAACATTAATCGAAAGCACGAAAGATTTACTCATTCTATTTGGGTAAGGTGTGGAAGTTACGATAAGAAAATCGCTGGTGACGACATAGCAACTAGCTATGTATGGACACCAGAAATGGCATTATGCGAAGAATTTCCAAACACTTCCAACGGATATGGTCAAGTAACCATCATCACATACGATGGCAGTCGAGAGATTGGCCGAGATGTTAAGCGGCTTAATCTTTCCATTCCTGATAGTGTTAAACCGACCTTAACAGGCTTCACATTGACAGACGGCAATGCCATAGCAGCCAATATCGTTTCTGGCGGTGAGCATTTTATCAAGATTTTGTCTGATATTAGAGTCAACTTTGGCGCAGCTTCAGGAATTTACGGATCGACAATCACCGGCTATTATGCGGAGATTGTCGGAAAGAACCAATCCACAACTACGGACGGCGGTAGCCTTGGCTTGATGAACTATGACGGCCAAGTAGTAATCAGAGCGAGAGTTACAGACAGTCGAGGGCGGACTAGTAATGCCATAGAGCGTACAGTGACTATTCTTGATTATTTCCCGCCTATTTTAAAATTTGACGTAGCTAGGACTGGTCTGAACGGCGGAACATTGACGATTACACGGACAGCCAAAGTCGCTCCGCTAACAGTCAATGGATCGCAAAAGAACAAGATGACGTTGACATTTAAGGTCAAACCTCTTGCAGATAAGAGCTACACATCGGACACCGGCCCTGCTGCCGGCTCTTGGACGAGCATATCAGAGCTTATAAACAGCCCTGCCAACCTATCTGGCCAGTATCCAGCTAATAAGACTTGGGAAATCGTAGGAAAGCTGGAAGACCGTTATACAAGCACCGAATTTGCAGCCATCGTCACGACCGAGGGTGTAGTTATATCCTATAGCCAGTTTGGAGCTGGGATTAATAAAATCTGGGAACGTGGGGCGCTTGATGTCAAAGGCGACATCTATGCGAATGACAAGCTTATCCAGATGCACCAGTTGACGCAGAAGAATGGTACTGCCATCTATGCCTACGGTAAAGATTTTGACCAGGAACGGACAACCGGTGTCTATTTCAAAAATGGGACAGAAAACAACAATCCGGCACGTCAATATGGCTGGCTGTTGGTACTCAATAGTAATAACGAATGCTGCCAGATGTTTTATCCGTCAATAGCAACATCAGAGCCAGCTAAGCGTGTCCTACTTGCTGGGAAATGGAGCGCATGGTCAACTAATGCAAGGAGCGACCACGCAAACCTAAAACGCACTGAATGGACGTCTACAGGTGTCAACGGTGTGCATTACAAGCGGCAGGGTGATTTGGTGACATTGAGATTAAATATTAAAGGCATCAGAGACAACATCAACCTTGGACGGATACCACAGGAACTTGTGCCAATCCAAGGTGTTGCAACAATGCTTAACGTACCAGTATTTGAAGTTTCGTCAGCGAATGACCGACATCTGCAAGTCAACGGAGACGGTGTCTTGACCTTGCTAAATGGAGTTGACAAAGACATCAGAACACAAGTCACTTGGTCTATTTAATAAAAAGAAAGGACGCATATGTCTAAACTAAATTTTAATAGAAAAAGTTGGATTTATTCTTCATCCAACAACGAAGTAGAGGGCACTCATGCCATTCTAACGAATGCAGAGGGCGCTTTCTATCCAGTATTGCTTCCAAAAGAAGCCATTGACCTACCAGTCGAGGAACTGGAAAAGAAAGCCCTGGAAGTCGTCTATCAAGAGAATTTTCCAGACCGTGCCAAGAAAGAACAGGACGAGGAAATCAAGAAGAAGTTCCAAGAAGCAGACAAGAAAGAACAAGAAGCGACTCTGCAGCGTGCAGAATTAAAAGAATTGCTTGAACTTGTCACTTATATAGCTCTTGGTATTTCTGGTGGTCTGGACATCAACAGTTATACAGCACTAGCGCAGAAAATTGATGCGCCAGTAAACGGCAAGCGGTACACAGGGCCTACATTCGTCACGATTGACTATCCATACACTACCAATCCGAAGTGGCAGAAAGGAAATCGGACAATCGTGAAATACACGGGTGCTACCGGTTACAACTACACAGGCCAGTCAGCAGAAGACATGCTCAAATCTGGTGCATGGACTATCGTGCTGCCAAATATTAGCAATTAGCTAGAAAGGGGGTGATTATTATTTGAAACCAGAGTACCAACTTTTGATAACCGTGGGCGGATTTATCATCACAGTCTACGGTTTTTATAATATTCTGCGTGCTAAAGGCATTGAGCAAGCAACCAAAATCAACTCACTGGAATTGCGCTTAGGCTTTCTGGAGCAGCAGACAAAAGACCACACTCGACGCTTGGACGACCACGACAAGCAAAACCAAGCTCTCGTCGCTATGACAGAGCAAATCAAGAATTTGACGGAAGACGTCAAAGAACTCAAAATCATGATCGAAAAGAAAGGAAGTTAAAATCATGAACAAATTTACAAAGAAACTCGCTATCAAAATAATCAGGACCATGGCTCAAGCAGCACTTGGCGCCATTGGTTCATCTGTCCTACTGACAGAAGTCAACTGGATGGTAGTTGCATCAACAGCCACTCTTGCAGGCTTTATGTGTTTCCTGATGAACTTGTCTGAACTTAAAGAAGACTGATAAGGGGGTGGTCTTTTGACGACTCAAAAACAACTACTTGATAAGCTAGAAAGTGTTGTCAATCAGCGCATGGAAGTGCCTACCAATCCTTATGGCGGGCAATGTGTAGCTTTGATTGACAACGTTCTGCAGTATCAAGGGCTATACAAGCTTGATTTTAGCTATGTCAACGCTATCGATTGCTTAGACCGGGCTGCAAATCTCGGTCTTAAAGTAACACGCTTTAACGGCTCGAATAACCCGCCTGTGGGGACTGTGTTTGTTTCTAACTGTCTGCCTCATCACGAGTTTGGGCACATCGGATTTGTGGTCGCACACAATCCAGACGGCACAATCACGACGATTGAGCAGAACATTGACAGCAATGCCGATGCGCTATACAATGGCGGTTGGACACGCAAGGTTATTCGCAACCTGTCTAGCGACGGCACATTTAGCTATTTCAACTGGCAAGCACCAGCACAACAAATGCTCGGCTGGTTTGAGTTGCCTTTTGAAGATGTAAAAGCAGATATTGAAATCAACAATTTGGAGGATTTGAAATTAATGAAAGAATTTATTTTGAAAAACGGTAAATATGGCTTCGGCGTGTTCGTTGGCGGCAAGTACATCGGACTTTCTGACATCGGATCAGTAAACAGCTTCAAGGACACTTTGGGCTTGCCAGTAGTGTCTCTTGGCAACGATGACTTCAAACGCTTCACAGAAGTTCACGGATAATAACAGAAAGGAGTTAGCTCCTTTATAAGACACTTTTAAATAATATACTGCCTCGGCCGATTGGTCGGGGCTTTTTTGTTTGCTCCGAGGGGCAAAAAGGGGGCATAAGTTTAAAACTTTTGTATTTTCATAGCAAAAAACATAGATAGTTTTATCTCTTTATATGCTTATTTAATGCGTTTTAAAGCTATTCTATCTTTTTAGGCGAATAGCGAGACACACCCGTACAGTACGTTAATCTAAGATAATAAAAAAGAACCGTTGATTGAAAAATCATCGGTTTTTTCTCTTGTCGAAGTGATGA
>ERZ773062.172-NODE-172-length-42828-cov-19.742057_pt1 | contig 42828 bp, 53 predicted proteins | sample MGYA00580626_ERZ773062 | MGnify/ENA primary metagenome ERZ773062 (study PRJEB29015, sample SAMEA2738003) | human oral metagenome | biome: human oral; feature: human-associated habitat; material: dental | place: China | collected 2058 ... | reverse complement strand
TGGAAAAAACAAAAAATAAAAAACAAAGCCAATGGGCAGAAGTTTTTAGAATGTTGAAAAAAAATAAAATGGCTATGTTAGGATTAGTTATCCTTGTAGTATTAGTTTTATTAGCTCTATTTGCAGATGTGATTGCAAATTATGACACTGTTGTAATAAAACAAAATCTAGCTGAAAGACTTATGCCACCTGATGGAAAACATTGGTTGGGAACAGACGAATTTGGTAGAGATATATTTGCAAGACTTATACATGGAGCTAGAGTATCATTAAAAGTTGGTATTTTAGCAATATCTATATCTGTTGTTGTAGGTGGAATTTTAGGAGCTGTATCAGGATACTTTGGTGGAGTTATAGACAATGTTATAATGAGAGTTGTTGACATTTTCTTAGCAGTTCCAAGTATATTACTTGCTATAGCTATAGTTTCTGCATTAGGACCTAGTATGTTGAACCTGATGATTTCAATCAGTGTTTCATATGTTCCAAACTTTGCTCGTATAGTTAGAGCCTCTGTACTTTCTATAAGGGATCAGGAATTTATAGAAGCTGCTAAGGCAATAGGAGCAAGTAATACAAGAATTATATTAAAACATATAATTCCTAACTCTTTAGCTCCAGTAATAGTACAAGGTACTTTAGGAGTTGCAGGAGCAATTTTATCAACAGCAGGATTAAGTTTCATCGGATTAGGTATACAACCTCCAGCACCAGAATGGGGTTCAATGTTATCAGGCGGTAGACAATATTTAAGATACGCTTGGTGGGTAACAACTTTCCCAGGTGTAGCAATAATGATAACAATTTTATCACTTAATCTATTAGGTGATGGATTAAGAGATGCTCTTGACCCTAGATTGAAACAATAATTATTAGGAGGCGAAACGATGGAAAACAGAAATCTTTTAGAAATTAGAGATTTAGTGATACAATATGTAAAAGATGATGAAACAGTCCATGCGGTTAATAGTATAAGTGTTGACATAGCAGAAGGGGAAACTCTAGGACTTGTTGGAGAAACTGGAGCTGGTAAGACTACAACTGCTCTAGGAATAATGAGATTAATTACAGGACCTACTGGGAAAATTAAAAGTGGTTCTATAAAATTTAATGATAAAAGTATATTAGAAATACCTGAAGAAGAAATAAGAAAAATTAGAGGTAATGATATTTCAATGATATTCCAAGATCCAATGACATCATTAAACCCAGTTATGACAGTTGGAGAACAAATAGCAGAAGTTATTGAAATACATGAACATATCTCTAAAGAAGAAGCAATGAATAAAGCTGCTGAAATGCTTGAACTAGTTGGAATTCCTGGAGCCAGAAAAAATGATTTCCCACATCAATTTTCTGGAGGAATGAAACAAAGAGTTGTTATAGCTATAGCACTTGCATGTAACCCAAAACTTTTGATAGCTGATGAACCAACAACAGCTCTTGATGTTACTATTCAAGCTCAAGTTTTGGACTTAATGACAGATTTAAAAAATAAGTTTAAAACATCAATGTTACTTATAACACATGACTTGGGAGTAGTTGCTCAAGTTTGTGATAAGGTAGCAATTATGTATGCTGGAGAAATTGTTGAATATGGAAGTCTAGAAGATGTTTTTGAAAATCCAAAACACCCATATACTTTAGGATTATTTGGATCTATTCCAAGTTTAGATGAAGAAAAAACAAGACTGGTTCCTATAAAAGGGCTTATGCCTGATCCAACAAACTTACCAACAGGATGTAAGTTTAATCCTAGATGCCCACATGCTACAGAACTATGTTCTCAAAGAGCTCCTATTGTTAGTGAAATTTCAAAAGGACATAAAGTACAATGTCTGATAGCAGAAGGTTTAGTAAAATTCAAGGAAAATTGGGAGGAAGAAAATGAGTAAAATATTATTAGAAGTTAAAAATTTAAAGAAATATTTTCAGACTCCAAAAGGGCAATTACATGCAGTAGACAATGTAAATTTTTCTATTGAAGAAGGTAAAACTTTAGGAGTTGTTGGAGAATCTGGTTGTGGAAAGTCTACAACAGGTAGAACTATTCTAAGACTTTTAGAAGCAACTGATGGTGAAATTATATTTGAAGGAAAAAATATAAGAAACTATTCAAAAGCTGAAATGAAAAAATTAAGAGAAGAAATGCAAATAATATTCCAAGATCCGTTTGCTTCTTTAAACCCAAGAATGACAGTTAGTGAAATTATTGCAGAACCTTTAATTATTCATAATAAATGCAAAAATAAAGAAGAACTTAATAACAGAGTAAAAGAGTTAATGGATACAGTTGGTTTGAGCCAAAGACTTGTAAATACTTATCCTCATGAACTTGATGGTGGAAGAAGACAAAGAATAGGAATAGCAAGAGCCTTAGCTTTGAATCCTAAATTTATAGTTTGTGATGAACCTGTATCAGCTCTTGATGTGTCTATACAAGCACAAGTTTTAAACTTGATGAAAGATTTACAAGAAAAATTAGGTTTAACATATATGTTTATAACACATGACTTATCAGTTGTAAAATATTTCTCAAATGATATAGCAGTTATGTATTTGGGAGAACTTGTTGAAAAAGCTCCATCAAAGGACTTGTTCAAGAACCCTATTCACCCTTATACTAAGGCTTTATTATCAGCAATACCTACAATTAATATCAGAAAGAAAATGGAAAGAATTAAACTTGAAGGAGAAATCACTTCACCTATCAATCCAGGAGTTGGTTGTAGATTTGCAAAAAGATGTATTTATGCTACAGAAATCTGTTCAAAAGAATCTCCAAAATTAGAAAAAGTTGGAGAGGCTCATTTCTTTGCTTGTCATAGAGCAAAAGAATTAGGTTTTGTGGATGAAAAATAGTCTTTAAATATGAGAGTTGTACATGATATAAAATGTACAACTCTTATTTTTAGATTGACATAAAAAAAATAATATGGTATTCTTATTAAGTATTCGATATGCATCTGTGGCTCAATTGGATAGAGCATCTGACTACGGATCAGAGGGTTGTGGGTTCGACTCCTGCCAGGTGCGCCAGATAAAATGCCTGAGTGGTGGAATTGGTAGACGCACCAGACTCAAAATCTGGAATTCTTCGGAGTGTGCGGGTTCAAGTCCCGCCTCAGGCACCATATAAATTAGTAAAGTTTTGTAAACTTTTAAAGTTACTTAAAATCATAAGTTGAAACTGTTGAAAGATTAATAAACTTTTACAAAATTCTATAAAATATAAAAATTACAACAGACAAAAAACAGACAAAGTTAAAAGAGATTCAGTTAAGAATCTCTTATTTTTTTATAAGTTATTTAATTTATCCAGAACTTCTAATTTTTTCTCTTTCATCACATGAGTATAAATATCCATAGTAGTAGCTATATCAGAATGTCCTAGCAGCACTTGAACAGTTTTAATAGGGATTTCTAACTCAAATAATCTAGTTGCATAACTATGTCTTATTGAGTGGAAACTTCTATGAGGAATATTTAATTTTTTACAAAGAGTGGTTATTCTTCTTTGAGGTCTTTTTGGTTCAATAGGTTTTCCATTATCAGAAAAGATTAAATCATAATCTTTGGGTAAGGTTTCTAACATTTTTAAAACTTTATTTGGTAAAGGGATTTCTCTCGCACTATTTTTTGTTTTTAAGTCTTTAAATTTATATGTTAATTTCCTATCATTTACTTTTTCAACTTCTACATTTCTTCTATACTGTCTTGTAATGCTAATCATATTCCCTTTTATATCACCCCATTGTAGCCCTAAAACTTCTCCAAGCCTTAGACCAGTATAAAACGTTAAGTAAATTAGTGCATCAACTATATTCCTTGTATCAAGACTTTTAATAACTAATTCTTGTTCTTCCTTGGAAAAAACATTTACACTTTCTTTTTTAACTAATTTCTGTAAAGTTACACCAGGACAAAAATCTTTCATCATTATTCCTTGTATTAAAGCGAATTTTATACAAGAATGAACCTGGATATAAGTTTTCTTAATGGTATTTATTGTAAAATTTTCCTGAAGCTCATTGAAGTATTTTTGTAAATCATTTAATGTTATTTGATTAGCCTTTTTCCTAGCAATAGAATATGGCATAATTCTTAATCTATAACTTGTTTCATACTCATAAAAAGTATTTGGTGATACTTCTACTTTTTTAAAATTAAAGATCCAATTTTCAAATAATTTACCAAATGTGATATCAGAATTGGATAGACTGTTAGTTTTAGCTTGGTATTTGGCAGTATTCATTTTATCAAGTACTACTGACTTTTTATAGCTACCAAAACTCTTTCTAATCTGTTTACCATCATTATCCCAACCAACAGTGATGTTAGCTTTATAATAAGTCTTGCCATTTCTTATAACTGTAGAGATAGTACCTTCTCCATTAGCTTTTCTGCCTGCCATAAAAAATCACACTCCTTTCAAAAAATTGACGTACTTAAATAGAGTGTGTTATAATCTAATCAGATGATATAGAAGAGTACCACACTCTTCAAGCCTTTTAGTTGCTGCCAACAACTGAGAGGCTTTTTTTGTTATTATCATATATGTTTTTTGTTTCTTAAATCTTGCATCAATAAATTAATTAGTAAAAATATATTGTAGCTAGAAATAACTGAACATATATTATGTGAAATATTTTGAGATAGTCCCTCAGATATTACCCCTAAAAACCAAACTGTACCATCAGGTTTTGTTATAAATACTGGAGATCCACTAGAGCCTTTATTTACTTTAGCCTGCATAATAAATAATGTTCCTGATAAAGGGTATGATGCTGATGTACCCTTCAAATAAATAGAATTTTCAAAGTTTCTATTTCTGTGATAATCGCCAAGATGGAAACCTAAAGTAAAAATATCTTCACCATATTCCATAGTATTAATTTTTAATTTTATATCTACTGCATTATAAAAAGGTAAGTAATTTTCAGTTAAAAAATTATGTGTAATTCCTTTATATTTGCCTTGATAACCGACAAATGCTGGACTGATATTACCGTCATACCCCATCAGCAATTCTATCTTAGGCAGATATAGTAAAGCTATATCTAAATCAGGGTGCTCTATTTTTACAACATCACTTATGTTAAAATCTATCTCATGTATTTTTAAAAATGGCTGGCTATTTGTTTGAACAGATAAACGATAATATTTAGGATCACCTTCTAAAACATGCTTACAAGTCAAAAAACATGCCAATGACTTTATATATCCAGAAGCAGATCTTTCAGCTGTATAATGTGCGTAAAATATTCCCGAACCACTGTTTTGTACATCTCCTTTACTCCCAATTAATTCTATCTTTGCTACAGTACTGCTAAACATAATTTTTCCTCCTATATTTATTTTTTTATTACATTAATAGTTGACTTTATAAAATTTTTTAGTAAATCTAATTCTTCTTTATTAAATGTTTCAATTTCTTTCTCTAACCAAAACATAAAGTCATTAAATTCATTAGTGTGTTTTTTTACAGACAAGAAATCTCCGCTAAGAATAGGTATTTTCCAGTTATTTGCGATTTTAATGATATCTTTACTCGGCGAATTTTCTGAAACCCAAAAATCTAAATCATTTTGGTCGGCTGCCTCTTCTTTTGTTAAATTTTGTTGAATCCTTTTTTCTTCTATTTCTTTTATTAATGCCTTTCTTTGGTTCAATGTTAAGTTTAACTTATGAGTTCTTTCCATTGGAACATCAAACCCCATCAACCATACTTCATTGACATCAAGAGCCTGAGCCAATGCCGTTAGAGCTTTTTGTCTAGGAATAATCTTACCAGTGATGTATTGATTTAGAGCAGAGGGCTTTACTCCACTTTTTTCAGCTAGTTCTATCTGCTTTAAATTTCTAAAATTAAGAGCATGTTTAATTCTGTTAGAACAAGTATCTTTTTTCATAATGCACTCTCCTAAAAAAATAAAATGATATTTAATCTATCTGAATTATATATTAAAATTCAGTTTAAATCAAGTTTTTTTTAATTTTAACTATTTTTTTAATTTTAACTAAATTTTTTATTGACAAATAATTTCTGATCTGTTATTATAGATTTAGTTAAAATAAATTTTCAAAAAAAGGAGGATAGATATAAATGGTATATGATTATTCTAAACTTGCTGGCAGAATTACGGAGAAATTCAAGTCAAATTGTAAATTTGCAGAAGCTTTGGGCATTTCAGACTCGAGTATTTCTGCAAAATTAAACAATAAAACTAGTTTTTCACAAAGGGAAATATTAGATAGTATAGAACTTTTGGACATTCCAGTAGAAGAGTTGAGAGAATATTTTTTTAAACAAAAAATTTAGTTAAAATAAATTAAAAGGAGAAGATATGAAAGAAAATAATTTTGATGAACTAGAAAATGAAGAAGAGTTAGAAAAAACAGGAATGGAAAATGATGACAGAACAGATGATGAGTATGCGAATGGGTATCGTAGAGAAGGGTATACATGTGCTGACTGCATCCATAGTGATTGCGATGGTAATCAATTATGTAGCTTATTTGAACCTTGGTAATTGAAAGGAGGAGTTATGGAAAGAGAAGAAAAAAATGAAATGGTAAGAAGTTCAAAAATTAGAATGGAAAAATTAAAAAAAATATCTGGATATTTAAGAGATGAAATTGAAATAAAATATCCAGAGCTAATAAAAGAAGATGTTGAAACTTTGATATCATTATTGAAATTAGAATTAGATATGGCTTTTAAATTATAAGCCAGGTATCCATTCTTTAGCTTCTTTTAGAAATTTATAAGCTTTTTTCATAGAAGAGTTATTTTCTAAAAAATCTAAACCATCTAGTGTAAGGCGAGGATTGCCAATTAAAATAATTGGATTATCATTTATAGAGTGTTTAACTACGAGACCTTTTATATAATTTTTATCTACTAATTCTTCTATAAAAAGTTCTAAACGATGCTTGGAAATTTTAAGTTTTTTTAAATCAAGTGTAGTTTCATAATTAAAATCTTGGTTTTCAAAAGCTACATCAATTGCTTTTAAAATTTGGAAAATAGTAGTTTCTAACGACATAACAAGCACCTCACATATAATTTTTATTTAAATTATATCACAAATAGAGGATAAAAGAAAAAGGAGAGAAGAAAAATGCAAGATTTATATTTTAAAAATCATGAAGCAAAAATAATATTTGGATTGGTTGTATTGGGTGGTAAACCACAAATGGATCTATTAGGGATAAATATGGTTCATTATTCTGAAAAAACTGTGGCTAAAAAATGGTATGAAGAAAATAAAAATATTCTAAAAGCATCTACTCATGAAAAGGCAACTGAAGCTATGGAAGTATTAGAAAAAATATATAAAGGTATGAAATAAGGAGGATAAAAATGAGAGTACATAAAGAAATTATAGTAGATATTGAAAAAATAAAAGGGGTTCTAAAACATGATGATTTAGTTGAAAGAGCTCTAGCTCTTATAGAAGATTATAACAGTTACAAAGGAGCAGAAATAGAATTTACTTTTTCTTGGAACTTGAATAAGTGTAGAGAATGGGGATATGACTATGGTGGAGATGTGGAACTTTTAGACAAATTTTTCGTTAAAACTCTTGGAATGAAAGAGTCTGTAAAAAGAGCTTGGGATAACAAAACTGCACAAAAATATTATTTTTACGAAAATTAGGAGGATAAAAATGGGAGTACATAGAAATGAATTTTTAAGATTAATAAAAATAATACCTTTTCCAAGCACTGCAAAATTGAAAGATGTGGTGGTAGTGATGGAAGCATATCAAAAAATGGAGGCTAATAATGAAAAATAAAAAGTTCAAAAAAGCTAATATTATTAACATTATAAAGTATAAGGCCTTATGGTTTTTAGGTATATTGGAAGACTTGATAGAAGAAGTTAAAGAATTATTTTAGAGAGGTGCAGAATGGGAGTTGTAAAAGGATCATTTATTGCTCGTGAAAGCTTGTTTAAAAATCATAAATATGTAGTTGCTCTTAATACTACGTCTGAAAAATATCAGGCTTATGTAGTTTTAAATCCTGAAGATGATATTAATCAAGTCTCAATGACTCCAGAAATGAGCTATTTTATAGATGACTGGTCTTATGGGATTATAAGTTTTAAATCTGATGATGCTAGATGCAATAACTCAACATATTATGAGAATAAATGTCAAGATATCATTACTCAGTTGACAGCAAAAATTAATTAGAAAGGAGAGATTAAGATGTCAGAAAAGATGATGTTGACAATGCCAGAAGCAGCAAAACTTACAGGAATAGGATTACAAAAGTTGAAACAGATTGCTAGAGAATACAGTGATTTCCCCTATATAAAAATTGGTGTGAAGCATTTGGTGATTAAAGAAAAACTTCCTGATTGGTTTGAAAAACATAAGGGAGAAGAGTTATGAAGAAACTAGCGTTGGTAATAGCTAGCATATTAGCTGCATATAACAAAAGAAAAACATCTGAACCTGGCGACCAAACCGAATCAGATGTTTCTTGAAAAAATATTTAGGTAACATATTTTACCTAAATTATACATTAAATCTTATGAAAAAACAAGGGAGAAAAACATGAATATAGATGAATACAATTCTAAAAATATGGGAAAACAAGCTCTAGTTTTAAGAAAAGATGATATAAAAATGTTAAATCATTTTGCAAGTATTGCAAAGTCTGGAGAACTTAAAGGATTGATAGTTGCTGGAAAGTATGTTGGATTTACTGATACGTATAGACTAGCAACAGTAAAAGACACTCATGAAGAGTTAGCAGGGTCAGATACTATCCGTATATACAACATACTAGACGACTTAAAAAAGGCAACATCTATAGCAGTATTAAAGGATGGAAAAATTGCAGTTCAAATAGAAATGGAAGTGACTGAGTATGAACCTATGAAAGATATAAAAGTCCCCAATATATCAAAGGTCATTGAAGACTTAGAGTATGAGAGTTATTCTGAGGCATATCCAGCTATTAATTTTTCTGAAAATACAGTTTGGAAGATGTTAAAGACTGTAAGTGGGACAGAGTATTTTACTAGATTTTTTAACTTTGAAAATGGAAAAGTAATCGTTGAAGCTTGTCCAAATGATGAGTCTAAACTAGTTTTGGAATTATTGGAGTTAGATAATACAAAGGCTAGTTTAAAAACAGCTTTAGATTTTAAATATGTAGATCTGTGGTTTAAGTGGATTAAAGACAATAAATTTAATATTGCTTTAGGGAAAAATAACAGAAGTGCTGTTAAATTTAGCAAGGACAACACAGATTACATAATCATGCCACTAGCATTAAGAAGTTAAGGAGATGGTTAAATGTTTTTAATAGATGGAAATTATTTTGAATTAGTTTTAGAAGATGGAGATATTGCTGTTCTATCAAACATTGTGACAGGCGAGTCTCTAACTATGGATATTAAAGACTTATGGAATTATGCAATATGAAAGGAGGTGTTCAGTATGCTGGAAAATAAAAAGTCTGTTGCGACTACCACATCAACAACAGACAACAAACCAAATTTTGATTATATATTACAACAAATTAATAAAAAATGCAAATAGGAGGATATAAAAATGGTAAAAGTAGAATTTACTGGAAGTGTGGAAGAAGTTAAAAAGGAAATAAGAGAGTTCATAGAAGCTAATTGTTCTGAAGTAATAAACAGCACAGAAAAAGCAATCAGTAGGGCATTAGAAAAAGCTACATCTAATGTGGAAGAAAAGAAAGAAGTTGCTAAAAAGGTAGAAGAAGCCCCAGCTCAAAAACTACCTATAGTACCAGCTAAAAAAGAAGAAGCACCTGTAGCTGTAGCAACTCCTTTACCTACTAAGACTGCAGAGTATACTGCAGATGATTTACAAAGAATAGCAGCTGCTTGGGTAGCAAAAGACATTGAAAATAACAGAAAAGCTATGAAAGATTTGTTAGCTAAGTTTGGAGTCAAGGCTATAACAGTTCTACCTCAAGAAAGCTATGGAGCTTTTGTTCAAGAACTTAAAAATTTAGGAGTTGATATTTAATGGCACACGCACTATTAGGACCTTCTAGTGCGTCAAGGTGGATGGCATGTCCACCTTCTGTAAGACTCTGTGAACAATTTGAAGATGTAGAGAGTGAGTATGCAAAAGAAGGAAGCCTGGCACACGAAATAGCAGAGTTAAAAGTAAAAAAGTTAATAGATCCTGGATTAACTTCTAGGAAATTTACTTCAGCAATGAAGAAGCTGAAAGAAAAAGAACTTTACCAGGAAGAAATGCAAGGATACACAGATGAGTATGTAGAGTTTATACAAGAACAGATGTACAGTTACGAAACTACCCCTCATATTTCTGTGGAACAAAAAGTAGATTTCTCACAATATGTTCCTGGTGGATTTGGGACAGCAGACTGTATCTTAATCGCTAATGATACTTTACACGTCATAGATTTTAAATATGGAAAAGGTGTTCCAGTCAGTGTTGAAAATAATGCACAGTTACTTCTGTATGCATTAGGAGCATATCTTGCTTATGAAATGATATTTCCAATAGAACATATTAAAATGTCAATCGTACAGCCAAGATTAACAGGCATAGACACTTGGGAATGTAGTCTCGATTACTTACTAGACTTTGCTAAGAAAGCTCAAGAAAAGGCTGTAATGGCTTTAAATGGTGAGGGCGATTTTGAATGTGGAGAACACTGTAAATTTTGTAAAGCTAAAGCTACCTGTAAAGCAAGAGCTAATACTAATTTGGAGCTAGCCAAGTATGAGTTTAAATCTGCAGACTTGTTAACTTTAGAAGAAATTGGAGAAATATTGCAGAAGGCAAAAGATTTGGATAACTGGGTAAAAGAATTAGAGAAATATGCCTTAGCAGAAAGTTTAAAAGGAAATAATGTTCCTGGATGGAAAGCTGTTAATGGCAAAGGTAGTAGAAGTTTTAAAAATACAGATGAGGCTATAAAAGTACTCAAAGAAAATGGAATTGCAGAAGAACTTTTATACGAAAGAAAGTACTTAACATTAGCACAGATAGAAAAAGTGATAGGTAAAAAAGATTTTAATAATCTAGTTGGAAATTTAATAGTTATGAATGTAGGAAAGCCAACTCTTGTAGATGCATCTGATAAAAGAGAAGCTATAACAAACAAGATAAAGGCTGAAGATGAATTTAGTGTAGTTGATGATATTAATAATTTATAAATGAAGGAGAAGTGATATTTATGGCAAATGATACTAGAGTAATGACAGGGAAAGTAAGATTAAGTTATGTGCATTTATTTAAACCTTATGCAGCAGAAAAAGGGCAAGAAGAAAAGTACAGTTGTACAATTTTAGTTCCAAAAACTGATGTGCAAACTAAGATGAAACTTGATGCCGCAATAAATGCTGCAATTGAAAAAGGAATTAGCAGTGTGTGGAATGGAGTTAAACCTCCAAAACCAACTATCCCAATATACGATGGAGATGGAATAAGACCTTCAGATGGTCAAGAGTTCGGTCCTGAATGTAAAGGTCATTGGGTATTTACAGCAAGTGCAAAAATCGATTATCAACCAGGAATAGTTGATACAAGATTACAACCAATTCTTAATCAATCTGAAGTATACTCAGGAATTTATGCGAGAGTATCAGTTAACTTTTTCCCTTATGCAGTAAGTGGTAAGAAAGGAATAGGTTGCGGACTTGGTAATGTACAAAAGCTAATGGATGGAGAGCCTTTATCAGCTGTAGGAATTAAAGCAGAAAATGAATTTGATGAGGTTGAAATAGATCCAGTTACTGGAGAACCAATTCTATAAAAAAACTTATATGAAGGGCAGTTTTAATACTGCCTTTCAATTTCAAAAAAGGAGCGATTATGAGAACTTTAGATATAGATATAGAAACATTCAGCTCTGTAGACATAGGAAAATCAGGTGCATATAAGTATGCAATGAGTGATGATTTTCAGATACTTTTATTTGCTTATTCTGTTGATGGTCAAGATGTAAAAATAGTAGACCTTGCACAAGGTGAAGTTATTCCTAGAGAAGTATTAGACCTTTTAAAAGACGATTCTTGTATTAAGTATGCATACAACGCTGTCTTTGAATGGTGGTGTTTGAACATGGCAGGAATAGAAACTCCTTTGGAACAATGGCATTGTACTATGGTGCATGGTCTTTATTGTGGGTATACTGCAGGACTTACTGCAATAGGGAATGCAATGGGCTTACCTCAGGATAAGAAGAAACTAACAACAGGAAGTGCTCTAATAAAATATTTTTGTATACCTTGTAATCCTACTAAGCGTAATGGGAACAGAACTAGAAACTTGCCTCAACATGCTCCAGAAAAATGGGGGTTATTTAGGGAATACTGTATCCAAGACGTAGTTACAGAAATGGAGATAGGTAGAAGATTAAGTGCTTTTCCTGTCCCTGAAAGAGAATGGAAACTTTGGGTATTGGATACATTTATGAATGCATACGGAGTAAGAGTTGATAGTGAATTAGTTAATGGAGCTTTATATATAGATGCATTATCTAGAGCTAATTTACTAGAAGAAGCAAGAGATATAACTAAATTGGATAATCCCAATTCTACGAGTCAACTACTTAACTGGTTAGAAGAAGCTGGAGAAGAAGTTGAGAATTTACAAAAAGCTACTGTGGAAAAAATGGTAGATACTTTAGAAGAAGGTCAAGCAAAAAGAGTTTTGGAGATAAGGCAAGAATTATCTAAAACATCTGTTAAAAAGTATAAAGCTATGGATGAAGCTATGTGCAAAGATGGAAGAGTTAGAGGGCTGTTACAATTCTACGGAGCTAACAGAACTGGTAGATATGCTGGAAGATTAGTTCAAGTACAGAACCTGCCAAGAAATTATATAGAAACTTTAGATGTAGCTAGAGACGTTATAAAAAAAGGCGATGGAGAACTATTAGAAATGCTTTATGGAAATATACCTGATACTCTATCACAGCTGATAAGAACAGCATTTATCCCTTCTGAAGGTAATCACTTTGTTGTGTCAGACTTCTCAGCAATAGAGGCAAGAGTAATAGCTTGGCTTGCTGGAGAAGAGTGGAGAATGGAGGTATTTAAGACTCATGGAAAAATCTATGAGGCATCTGCATCTCAAATGTTTGGAGTGCCAATAAACACCATAGCAAAAGGTGAAGAAAACTACCATCTTAGAGCCAAAGGTAAAGTTGCAGAGCTAGCCCTAGGTTACCAAGGTAGTGTTGGAGCTTTAACTGCTATGGGTGCAGCAGATATGGGACTGACAGATGAAGAAATGAAAGACATTGTAGACAGATGGAGAAAATCATCTAAAAGAATTGTGGAGCTATGGTATGCATTAGAGAATGCAGCTGTGGAAGTATTAGAGACTGGAGAACCCCAAATGGTTAAGTGTGTAAAGTTAGCTAAAGAGTATGACTTTATTTATGGTCAAGACTTTTTCACAATAGAATTGCCAAGCGGGAGAAAACTTTTCTATCCAAAACCATTTTTAAAAGAGAATCAGTTTGGGCAAATGCAGATGCATTACATGGGCATTAATCAAACATCTAAGAAGTGGGAAGTTATCCCAACTTATGGTGGCAAATTAACAGAAAATATTGTACAAGCTATCGCAAGAGACTGCTTAGCAGAAACATTGTTAAGAGTAAAAGATAAAGGTTGGCCAATAGTGTTCCACGTGCATGATGAGATAATACTAGATGTTCCAAAATCTGTAGAGTTAGAAGAAGTTATAAAAATCATGACAGAAGAAATAAGTTGGGCAAAAGGATTAATATTAAATGCTGCTGGATTTACTGGTAGTTATTATATGAAAGATTAGGAGGAAATTATGCATATAGGTAGAAAAATTAAAAAATTTAGAGATGAAAACAAATTATCTCAAAAAGAATTTGCTGAAAAAATAGGAGTTACACAAGGCTTTTTATCCTACGTAGAAAATGGAAGACTTAACATAGAAAGCCCTTCTCTTGAAAAGAAAATATTAACTGCAATTGGAGAAAAAACAGAATCAGAAAATAAAGTTGAAAATCCTATGAAGGAAACAACAATAAATGATAATGTTCACTCTCCAAAACATTATATGATTCCAGGTTGTAATTTTGAAAGTAGACATTTAGCTGACGCTATAGTTGAAGGTATGCCCAACCCTTTATGTACTAGAATATGGAATGTAGTTAAGTACCTGGTTCGTGCTGAAAAAAAGAATGGGAAAGAGGATTATGAAAAAGCAGTTGAATACTTAACTTGGACATTAAAAGGGAATGAAATTACCCAACATCTTACTAGAAATAGAATAGATTCTATCGCAGATAAATTAAAAACAGACTGGACTACTATAATACTAGGGATATGTGAAGGATTACCATCTAATAAAGCTTTATTGTTAAATGAGGCTTTTAGGAATTTAATTACTTTAGATATTCAGAAAACAATTGACTGTATAACTAAAATAATAGAACTTGGATAAAAGGAGATAACAGATGGAGAACTCGAGAAAATTAATAATATCAGAAGCAAATAACAGGCACTCTAAACATTGGGTACCAACTGAGATTACCTGGTCTGAATTTGTAGAAAGATTAGGAAAACCTAAAATAACTGCTGAAACACTTGATGAGTTCTTATCTTATTCTAAGGCTAAGCAAGATGATATTAAGGATGTTGGTGGCTTTGTTGGTGGAAAATTAAAAGGTAATCTTAGAAGAAGTGAAGCTGTCGAAAGCAGAAGTTTAATAACACTTGACTTAGATAACTTAGCTTATGAAGATGACACTAAGATTATAAAAACTCTTAATAGTTTAGGCTGTGCTTATGCAGTGTACAGCACTCGTAAGCACCAAACTACTAAACCAAGAATAAGAGTTATTTTGCCCTTAGCTGAAGATGTATCTGCCGATGAGTATGAACCAATAGCAAGAAAGGTAGCAGAGTCCATAGGATTACGTTATTGTGATCCTACAACCTTTCAAGCTGTTAGGTTAATGTATTGGCCAAGCCATTCTACTGATAGTGATTATGTATTTACCTATGCAGACAAGCCTATGTTAGACGGTAAGGCAGTTCTTAATATGTATGCTGATTGGAGAGATGTAACAACATGGCCAGAGGTTCCAGATGCCCAAAAACACCATTTAACTTTGCTGAAGCAACAAGAAAACCCTTTAGAAAAAGAAGGTATGGTAGGGGCTTTTTGTAGAAGGTTTAATATCTACCAAGCAATAGATGAGTTTTTACCAGGAGTATATGAACCCTGTGATATATCTGATAGATTAACCTTTGTGGGTGGAAGTACTACTGCTGGAGCTATCGTTTATCAAGACGGTCTTTTCTTATACTCACACCATGCTACTGATCCTTGTAGTCAAAAATTAGTAAATGCTTTTGACTTAGTAAGATTACATAAATTCGGCCATTTGGATATCCAAGCAGATATTAAAACTCCTGTGGCCAAACTACCTTCTTGGCTAGCTATGAAAGAATGGGTGTTGGCTAAGACTCCAGTTAACTCAGATTTACTTAAAGAGAGAAGGCAAAAAGCAATAGCTGAATTCTCAGTCTCTAATAATCCTGATGTAGATGCCATTGAAGGTGTGATAGTTGAAGAAAATGACACTTGGACAGCAGAACTTGTATATAACTCGAAAGATAGTTCTAAAGTACTTAGTACTCTTGCTAATATAATGCTAATTTTAAGAAATGATAGAGAATTAAAGTTTAAAATTTTCAAAGATATTTTCTCTTCAAGAATACTAGTAAGAAAAGATGTGCCTTGGGATAGAAAGTTTGAAACTGATGACAGATTATGGACTGATACTGACGATGCAGGTCTTAGATGGTATTTAGAGAGCACTTACGGAATCACATCTACAAATAAAATTATAGATGGAGTTAATCTGATTGCAGAAGAAAATGCAGAAAATAAGGTAGCAACAAGACTTCAATCTACTCAATGGGACGGAGAAAAAAGGTTAGAAACTTTATTTATAGATTACTTAGGCTGTGAAGATAATGTATACACTAGAGAAGTTTCTGAAAAGTCTTTAGTAGCTGCAGCTAAAAGAGCTATTTATGGTGGGATTAAATGGGATAATATGCCTATATTAATAGGTCCGCAAGGAGTAGGTAAGAGTACATTTTTAAAAATATTAGGTATGGAGTGGTATAACGATAGTTTGGTTAATGTGGAAGGTAAAGATGCCTGTGAGTTAATCCAGGGAAGTTGGATTCTTGAAATGGGAGAACTTAGTTCTTTAAGAAAATCTGAAATGAACTTAGTTAAAAACTTTTTAAGTAGAACTGATGATGTCTTTAGAGCATCGTATGGGCGTAGAGCCCAAAAATATCCAAGAAGATGTGCATTCTTTGGAACTGCAAATGATACTAACTTCTTAAGAGATGAGACAGGAAATAGAAGATTCTGGCCAATAGATTGTTTTATATTAAAGCCTAAAAAATCTATTTTTGAAGATTTGAAAGATGAGTTAGACCAAATATGGGCTGAGGCTTGTGAACTTGCAAAGAATAAATCTTATAATTTAGTTCTATCAAAAGAAGCATTAGATATAGCTGTAAAAGAACAGGAATTGCACTCAGAGGACAATATATACAAAGGCATTATATTAGATTACTTAGATAAGAAAATACCAAAAAATTGGAATACTATGGATTTATTTGGAAAAAGAACTTATTTAGATGATTATGAAAATAGCAAAGAGCAATACAATGAAAATGATCTCATTCTAAGAGATAGGATTTGTGCAGCTGAGATATGGGAAGAAGCCCTAAGAATGGATATTAGATACCTAAAAAAGAGCGACAGTATTGAGCTTAATAAAATATTATCCAACCTTTATAAATGGGAAAAAATGAAGGGGACTGCGAGATTCGGTAAATATGGAGTTCAAAGAGGATATAGAAGAAAAACTGAATTTTAAAATTTTGAAACTTTTTAGGTGAAACTTTTTAGGTGTAACTTTTTCAAAATGTAACATTCTACAAAAGATACTTGTAACTTTCTTTTTTGTAGTTACACAGAAAGTTACACAGAAAGTTACACCTAAAAGCATTAGTATTATTAGTAATATTATATATTTGTAACATTGTAACATTCTTTTATATATTAATATATAAAAATAAAGAAATAAAGGGTATATGTATTCTATAAAATCTATAAATCCTATATTTATATATATATATAAGAAAAAAAAGAAAGTTTGTTGCATATCAGATTGGAGAAAATTCATGAAAAAAAGTGAAAGTGAAATTGAAGCATATTTAGTTAAATGCATAAAAAATAAAAATGGCTTATGTATGAAGTGGACCTCTCCAGGAAATGCTGGAGTACCTGACAGGATAGTTATAGTTCCTGGAGGAGATGTCTATTTTGTGGAATTAAAAGCAGAGGGTAAAAGAGAAAATTTATCTCCTTTGCAGAGAATTTTTTTAAATAAACTTAAAAACTTAAATTGTGATGCAAGAGTTATAGCATCTTTCAAAGAAGTGGATGAGTTTATAGAGGAGGTGGTGCCAAATGAAGTTTATACCGCATGAATACCAAAAATACTGCATTGATAGAATGATATCTGATGATAAGTTAGGGCTTATGTTGGATATGGGCTTAGGTTAGGAAAAACTATTATAACTCTATCTGCAATAGCAGATTTAAAATTTAATAGATTTGAAGTTGGAAAGGTATTAATAATAGCCCCAAAAAAAGTCGCAGAGGCTACCTGGACAGATGAGATAGCAAAATGGGATCATTTATCTATACTAAAAACATCTCTTGTTTTAGGTGGACTACAGAAGCGTATAAAGGCACTTGCAAAAACAGCAGACATTTATGTGATAAATAGAGAGAATGTTACCTGGTTAGTTGATTACTATAAAAATGCTTGGCCATTCGATATGGTGGTACTTGACGAGTGGTCTAGCTTTAAAAATCATCAATCAAAAAGATTCAAAAGTTTGAAAGTTATTAGAAATAAAATAAACAGAATCGTTGGACTTACAGGGACACCTGCACCTAATGGGTTGATAGACTTATGGGCTCAATTGTATCTACTGGATCAGGGAGAAAGACTAGAAAAGACTATAGGGAAATTTAGAGAAAGATATTTTGAACCAGGGCAAAGAAATAGAACAGTAATTTTTAATTATGATGCCAAGGAAGGATCCAATGAAGCCATACATGAAAAGATATCTGACATTTGTATCTCTATGAAAGCAGAAGATTACCTAGAGCTTCCTGACATAATCTATGAACAAGTACCAATAGTTTTAGATAGCAAGGCTAAGAAGTCTTATGATGAGCTTGAGAAAAAAGCTATTCTTGAGCTTGAAGATACTGAAATTACAGTTGCAAATGCAGCAGCATTATCTAACAAGTTGTTGCAATTAGCAAATGGGGCAATCTATGACGAGAATAGGAAAGTCTTTGAAGTCCATGACTGTAAGATTGAAAGATTTTTAGAGCTGATAGAACAGTTAAATGGGAAACCCGCACTAGTATTCTATAATTTCCAACACGACAAAGACAGAATAATGGAAGCTTTGAAAGACTTGAAATTAAGAATAAGACTTTTGAAGACTCCACAAGATCAACAAGATTGGAACAAAGGAGAAATTGATATATTACTGGCGCATCCAGCAAGTGCAGCTTATGGACTTAACTTGCAAGCTGGAGGTAATCATGTGATATGGTTTGGGCTTAACTGGAGTTTGGAATTATATCAACAAGCTAACAAAAGACTACACAGACAAGGGCAGACAGAAAAGGTAATAATCCATCATTTGGTCTGTAAAGAGACTAGAGATGAAGATGTAATGGAAGCTTTACAAAATAAAGGCGCTGTACAAGATGCACTTGTTGAGAGTTTGAAAGTCAGAATTAAGAAAGTTAAAGAAGCAAATAAGAAGTGATGCATATGAGAAAAATAAGAGTAGTACACAAGGACGGGGATATGCAAGGTATCACATTAATGTATTTAATAAACATGATTAGGAGAAGAAAATGTGGAGAGATAAAAAAAGTAAAAAGATAGTTTATTTACAAAAAGTTGAATTTTGTCTTATAGATAAAAACGGACAGATTGAGAAAGTTTTTAAAAAAGACAATTTTTATAGCTGTGAAACTTGGCTATATGGAAAAGAAATGACACTAGATGAGTTAAAAAGAATAGCATATTGGGAGGAAGAAAATGAGAGAGATTAAATTTAGAGCTTGGGATACATTTAAGCAAATATGGAGCAATTATAAAATTAATGATGGTACAGTATATTTTATGGATAAAAACACTGGCGTTTGGTATGGAAGTTATAACAAAAGATATAAAGATTTCAATTTAATACAATATACAGGATTAAAAGACGAATATGGAGACGAAATTTATGAGGGAGACATTGTAACTTTACATAATAGTAAATATAAAGTTATTTTCAATAGTAAAGAAGCAAGATTTGTTTTAAAAGATCCGTTTTTTGAAATGGATATACCTTTTACAAACAACAATAATGAAAGAATGGAAATAGTTGGAAATATTTATGAAAATCCTGAATTGATAAAGGAAGTGAGATAATGGAAATAGACTTAAATAAACTTAAAAACTATAAATCAATAGCTTATGCTACTCCTTTAGCTCAACTTAATAAAGTGAAAGAGGAGTATCAGGAACTATTAGATGAAGTAGAAGTGAAAAGCTTGACATATAGTTTTATTAAGAACAGAGATAATTTTAAAGCAGAAGCTTTAGATTTAATAACTGCTACAGTAAATCTGTTGTTGCTTAGTGGATTAAATGAGCAAGATTTTGAGAAGCATATTGAAAAATTAGAATCTTATAAGAATGGAAAATATAAGAGATAGGGGGCTAAAAATGATATATGAGTATCAAATAGACATGAAAATAAAAGATGGATCTACTGAGAGAATAATTAAGAAATCTATCTTCAGAAAAAGAACTTTGACTGATGAAGAGCAAGAAGAAGCTCAGTTAGAATTCATAAGAAATACTAAGGCTTTATACAAAGAAAAAGGTATCAACTTAGAAATATTGGAGTATGGCATTAAAGAATTTGAATTAGTCAAAGCTATTAAAGAGGTGAATTAAAATGGCAACACAGGAGCAAAAGATTATATTTAAAGCAATAGAAACAGTATTGATTAGTTATGCTAAATACAAAAATAGAATTAAAAAAAATTTTGAATATCTCAATAATCCAGTTCTTTTAAAAAGTTATACCTTGGACAAAATTTCTGGGAGTGGATTCACAGAAGTTAAATCTGATTATGAGAGAATAGAGGAGTTTAAAGCTAGAATTTTAAAGGATATTAGTGACTGTGAAGAAGTATTATTCAGAATAGATTCAGCTTTAGAAATGGTAAAAAATAATGAAGACTATGATTTAATACAAGTTGGGTTTTTAGATAATCATTTTAAAAAAGATAAAGTTAAATATGAAATTATAGCTGATAAAATGAACTTAGCTACAAAGACAGTTTATAAAAAAAGAGATAGAATATTCCCAGTTTTGGAGTTTCATTTTAGAGTCAAAAATTTAATACAAGTAAAAAATCGGTAAAAAACTGGTAAAAAAATGGGGATGGAAAGGTTAGAGAAAATGTGTTAATATGTTATCATATGAAAATAGTTTAGATGACTTGGCTATCTAAGGGTTCAATAATTTCTCCCTTACCTAAATATTGAAGTAGTTCAAGACTCTACTCTAAAAAAGTCTTGCCATATTGGGGATTAGCTCAACAAGTAGAGCACAGTCAACGGTCTGAAGGTTATTGGTGCAAATCCAATATGTCCCGCCAATAAATAATCAAAGCTCTTGTAGAAATACAGGGGCTTTTTAATTTTAAAAAGTGAGGTGAAAAAGATTGACTAAACAAGATTTATTTGTAAAAGAATATTTAAAAGATTTGAATGGCACACAAGCTTATATCAGAGCAGGATATAAAGTTAAAGATGATAATACAGCTGCTGTTAATGCAAGTAAATTGCTAAGAAATGCTAAGATTCAAGAGAAAATACAAACAGCAATGAAAGAAAGAGAAAAAAGAACTGAAATAACACAAGATAGAGTATTGAATGAGATTGCTAATCTAGCTTTTACAGACAGAACTGGAATAGTTAATCTTAAAAATAATAGCCTCATAATTAAAAACTTTGATGAGTTAAGTCCTGAACAAAAAGCATGTATATCAGGTGTTAAAGAAACTAAGTTTGGAATAGAAGTAATATTTTATAATAAAGAAAAAGCACTAGAAATGCTAGGTAGACATCTTGGAATGTTTACTGAAAAGCTAGAAGTAAAAGGAGAACTAAAAACAGAGGATCCGTTCAAGGGATTGACCACTAATGAACTAAAAAAGGTGATATTTGGTGGAGATAAATAGTGAAGCAATAAGAAGAGCAAAACTGGAACTTGCAAGACGTGAGTTCTTTTTTTATTGTTATTTAAAATCTCCTGACTTCTATAAATATGAGAGACAATTTTTAGTTGATTTATGTAATGATTTACAAAATTTTCTAACAAGTGAAGATGAAGTTCTTATTTTAAATCTTCCACCTAGACATGGAAAGTCAAGGACTGTAGGAAACTTGGTAGAATGGTTACTTGGTAGAGATATAAATACGAAAATAATGACAGGAAGTTATAATGAAACTTTATCAACTACTTTTTCAAAGAATGTTAGAAATACTATACAAGAAGTAAAAGCTGATAAAGATAAAATAGTTTTTTCAGATATATTTCCTGGTGTAAGTATAAAACAAGGTGATGGTGCTATGAACCTTTGGAGTTTAGAAGGTGGATATAATAACTATCTAGCAACTGCACCTGGTGGAACAGCAACAGGATTTGGTTGTAGTCTTATGATAATAGATGACTTAATCAAAAATGCAGAAGAAGCTTACAATGCTAATGTATTGGACAAACATTGGGAATGGTATTCACAAACAATGCTTTCAAGACTTGAAGAAGGTGGAAAAATAATAATCATAATGACTCGTTGGGTTAGTGGTGACTTAGCTGGCAGAGCAATAGAACATTATAAAGCAGAAGGTAAAAAGATAAAACATATAAAAATGAAAGCTGTTCAAGATGATAAAGGTACTATGCTTTGTGATGAAATATTAAGTTATAAATCTTATTTATCAAAAGCTAAAGCTATGGGGCCAGAAATAGCTTCAGCTAACTACCAGCAAGAGCCAATAGACATTAAGGGTAGATTATATAGTGAATTTAAAACTTATGTTGATTTACCAAAAGAAAGAATTATTAAGATTGCAGCCTACTGTGATACAGCAGATACTGGAGATGATTTTTTATGTAATATCATTTATGCAGATTGCAAAGATAGTGCCTATATATTAGATGTTATTTATACCAAAGAAGCTATGGAAATAACTGAGCCACTAGTTGCAGAAGCATATAAAAAATTTAATGTGAATGTTGCAGATATAGAAAGCAATAATGGTGGTAGAGCATTTGCAAGGAATATTGAAAGAATTACAAGAGATAAAGGAAATTATAAGACAGTTGTTAAATGGTTCCATCAATCTGGAAATAAAATAGCAAGAATATTATCAAATAGTGCTTGGGTAAATAATAATATCTATATGCCTGTTGATTGGAAAAATAAATGGAGTGAATTTGCAAAAGATATTATTTCTTATCAAAAGGAAGGTAAGAACAAACATGATGATGGACCAGATGCTTTAACTGGTGTTGCTGAAAAGATAGCAAGTGATGGATACAATTGGAATCTATAAGGGAGTAAAGTATGTTTGAGTTTATAAAAAACTTGTTTAGGAGAAAAAGAGATATGAATGGAGTACCTATAAAAGAATTAGAGCTAATAATAAGAAATTTCTTGGCTAGTGAAAGTTTAAGGTGTATGCAACTAGGAGACAGTTATTACAAAGGTAAACATGATATTTTAAATAGAGTTAGAAAAGTAATAGGACAAGATGGAAATTTAGTTCCAGCAGCTAATTTAACTAATAACAAAATTGTAGATAATAAATTTGCTGGTGCTGTGGATCAAAAAACAGATTATTTATTATCTAAAACTCCTAGCCTTTCATCAAAAAATGAAAATGATATAGAGAATCTAAATAAAATATTTAATAGTAAATTTTTCAAGCTATTACACTCAATAGGTAAAGGAACTTATTTGAATGGAATAGCTTTTTTATATATCTATTATAATGAAAAAAGTGAATTTTCATTTAAGAGGTTTAAAGGAAGTGAAGTTATACCTATATGGAAAGGTAATGATCATACTGAACTTGACTATGCTATAAGAATATATAAAACTAAAAAATTCACTGGATATGATTATAAGGAAGTTACTAATATTGAAGTTTATACATTAGATGGAATAGATTATTATACTTGGGATAACGGATTAAGTTCTTTAATTAAACATGAAAATTATATGAAATTAGAAGATAAAGAATTCAATTGGGAGTATTTGCCTGTTATTCCATTCAAAGTGGATGAAACAGAATTACCTTTAATTATGAAAGTAAAAAGCATTCAAGATGCAATAAATGAAGTGATAAGTGATTTCAAAAATGACATGGAAGATAATTCTAGAACTACTGTACTTGTAGTTAAAAACTATAATGGGCAAGGTGGTACATTAAGACATAATATGAATCTTTATGGTTATATCCCTGTTGGCTCTGATGGAGGAGTGGACCAATTAACAATTGAAGTTAATGCTGGAAACTATGAAACTATTTTGAAAATACTGAATAAATCTTTTATAGAAAATGCAAAAGCTTTTGATGCAAAGAATGATAAACTTCAAGGAAATGTAAATCAAATGAATATTCAATCTATGTATTCTGATATAGATTTGGATGCAGCAGCACTTGAAAGAGAATTCAAAGCTTCTTTAAAAATAGTGTTATGGTTTGTAAAGCAACACTTAAAAGCTAGTTTTAATGAAGATGACATAGATATAATATTTAATAAAGATATTTTGATTAATGAAAGTCAAGCTATTGAAGATTGTCAAAAATCTGTTGGGATAATAAGTTCAGAAACAGTAGTAGCTCAACATCCTTGGATAAATGATTCTAAAGCTGAATTAGAAAAAATAAAAAAAGAAAAAGATAGCTCTGTTGAAGAAATAGAAGAAGTTTATGAAGGTCATAATCATGAGTAACTATTGGGTAGATAGATTTACAGCTGAAGAAAATAGAATCAATGAATTATCTAAGGAACAAGTGAAAGAAGCTAAAAAACAATATGATATAGCTTTAAAGAATACAAATCAAAAAATCTATGAATTCTATGCTAAGTATGCAAAAGATAATAATATCTCTATGTATGAAGCTAAACAAAGATTCAACAAAAAAGAATTAAAAGAATTTAAAATGTCTTTAAGTGAATATGTTAGAAAAGGTCAATCTCTTAATATAAGTCCTGATGACAACATTATAAAAGAATTAAAGAATGTTAGTTCAAGAGTTCATATTGAGAGATTAGAAGCTTTAAAAATGGAAATAAAAGCAGAAATAGATTTACTATCTAAGACTATGGAAAATAATTTAGATAAACATTTAAGAGAAGTTTATAGAGATACTTATTATAGAAGTGCTTATAGTATTCAAAAAGGTTTAGATAAGTTCTCTAATATAGAGAAATTAAATTCTGAACTGCTTGAAAGTTTAGTATATAAACCTTGGACAAAAGATAACACTAATTGGAGTAAAAGAATTTGGGGTAATGATGGTAAGTTAGTTAATACTTTGCATACTAATTTAACTCAAAATATAATAACAGGAAAACCCTTAAAAGATATTATAGATACTATTGAAGAAAGATTTAATGTTGAGAGAAATATAGCTACAAGATTGATAATGACGGAGAGTGCAGCTTATCATTCAAGAGCAAAAGAAAGATGTATGAAAGATTTAGGCTGTGAAAAATATGAAGTTATTGCAACTCTTGATGATAGAACTTCATCTATATGTAGGAGTATGGATGGAAAAGTATTTGATATGAAAGATTATCAAGTAGGAGTTACAGCAAGTCCATTTCACGCTAATTGCCGTACAGTTACAGCTCCTTACTATGATAAAATAGAAGGAGATATTAATTTAAGAGCTTCAAGAAAAGAAGATGATGACTATGAGTTAGTAGATGTTAAAGATTATCAAGATTGGTATGATAATTATGTTGAAAAGGGTATCCAAAAATCTTATAGTAAATTAGATGGGACTAAAACGAATCTTGAAAGTAAAAATAAATCTGATATAATTAAATCAAGGAATGCTACAATAGATAAAGAAATAAAAGAGAATGTTTTAAAAGACATTAAACACAATTCGGGTCTTGGAACAGTAGGAAAAAAGATTTTAAAAAATATAGACTTAGATGAAAATTTAGAATTTGTAATTTCTAATAATAGAGGTTCTGTTAAAGCTTCTTATGATATAGAATTGACAAAAAGTAAAAAAATTATGTATAGAAGAAAATTTGAAGAGATGAAATTATCTTTAAATGATGGAAGAAATTTATATTATCGTGAAAAAACAATTTTTCATGAATCTTATCATGCTATGTTAGATAATAAATTGGTAGATGTTCATTTTTCTGATGTTGATTTTATTGAAAAATGGAGAGATATAGAAGAAGTTTTTGCTGAATCATCAGGGCATTATTTAACAGATTTAGTTGGGAATAAATCAAATTTAGGAGTGTCTTACCCGCAAAAAATAGCTGAAGTTTTACCTAGATTAAAGAAGTTCAGAAAATTTAAAGAATGTAAAACTATCTCAGATTTTGGTAGAATAGCATATTATGAAAGGTATAAAGGTAAAAATGCTATATGGATACCTATAAGAGATGTTATTTTTAAGCAAGAGTTTGATATTTTAGAATATAGTAAACAATATATTGACTATATAGAGAAAAATAAAAGTAAGATATTTACATTGATCTATAAAAATGCTCCTGATATTTTATCAAAAGAAGAAGCGAGAGAAATAATAGATGAGGGGACTGAAATAATAAAAAATGCAACTTCTTTTAATAATTTAACAGATTCTGAGAAAGAAATTTTTTATAATGTTTTAGTATCTGCAATGAAATTAAAGGGGGTAAAATAATGTTTTGGAACCTTTCAAAAGATTTAATAGATCCAAAAAATTATGATGAAGTTTACAAATTATTAGATTTTATTTTTAATGATATAGAAACTGTTTCGATTAAAGATGGTAAAGAAATAAATTTATCAAAAATAGAAAACGAAAAAGCCTTAAAAAGAATCGAAGAATTAGGAGAAATAAAAGTTGTTGAAAACTATAGAGCTGGGAAATATCGTCAAATATAGAGTTTAACATTTTAGTTTAAAAATAGTATTTTGTATTATCTCTTGACAAACTTTAACATTTATAGTACAAATAGTATTATAACTATTAGGAGGGGAAGAAAATGAAAAAATGGATTTTGTTATTATTAGCTAGTTTGAGTATTTTATTGATAGGGTGTAGTTCAACAGAAATCATAACTAAAAGTACAATGGTAAAAGATAGTAATGATATTGAAGTTACTATAGAAAAAGTTGTACATAATAAATTTTATGTTATTTTTCAAAATAAAACTGATGATATGGTTGAATTGGTTTTATCTGAGTCTACTATAAATAATAAGGCTATTTATGATGAAGAAGAAATAGATGCTGTTGTAGCACAAAATACACAAGCCTCTTTTGCTTTTGCAGCTGGTAGCTTTGGTAATGCTTTCAATTCTCTTGCTGGTAAACCAAATCAAAAAGTAGAAGCTAATTCAAGAGATTTAAGTAAAAAAATTAATAATATTGTTTTAGCACCTAGAGAAAGAATAGAAATGAGAATAGGGTATTCTTTAATGAAAGCAGAATTTCCTGCCAAAGTAGTTATAAAAATTCAAAAAAATAATAAAGTAGAATATATTTATATTAATGTTGAAAAAATACAAGAAATAAGAAAATAAATTTGATAAAGATTAAAGCACTTGGTTAATTCCAGGTGCTTTTTTATTGCAAAGGAGAGTGATTATCTTTAAATAATTTTTACTATTATAAAAGATAATTCGTGTTTTTAGTATTACACACGATAAAGAATAAGAGCTTAATGGTTGCCATACAACGTAAAAAATGAAAGGAGCAAATAAATGAATAAAGATGAATTAATTAAGTTAGGACTAACAGAAGAACAAGCAACAAAGTTAATGGAAAAATATGGAAATATGATTCCACAAAGTAGATTTAATGAAGTTGTAGAAGAAAAGAATAAGTTAAAAACAGATTTAACTGAAAGAGATAAACAATTATCTGAGTTACAAAAAAACAATTCAAGTAATGAAGAATTAAAAAAACAAATTACTGAATTACAAGAAAAAAATCAAGCTAGTGAAAAAGAATATCAAGAAACATTAGCTAAAATCAAACTTGATAATGCTTTAGAACTTGCTTTAACAACTGCAGGAGCTAAAAATAATATAGCTGTAAAAGCATTATTAAAAATGGAAAATATAAAAATGGATAATGACAAAGTTATAGGTTTAACTGAACAAATAGAAGAACTAAAAAAGACAAGTGATTATCTATTTAAGGTTGAAGAAAAAACACCACCAGCACCAGCAGGAACAACACCAGCTAATCCAAATAGTAGTGGAAACCCTGCTGAATCTAAAGTAACATTAGGCAGTGCTTTAAGTGCATTTTATAAAGGTATTAATTAAAAATTTTAGGAGGTAAAATATGCCAGCAATAACATTAGCAGAAGTAAGACAAGGACAATTAACAGATTTAGAAAAAGGAGTAATTGATGAATTTACAAGAGGAGATTATTTATTTCAAGCAATACCATTTGACCCAATAGCTAACCCAATAAAAGGTGGGGCAGGTTGGTCAGCGTCTTATGTACATTTAAGTGAAGAATCTCAAACAGGTTTCAGAGGTATCAATGGAAAGTATGATGATACATTTGCAAAAAAGAAAATGAAAACAGCAGAAGTAAAAGTTTATGGAGGTTCATTCTCTATTGATAGAGTATTAAGAGATCAAGGTGGGGTAGAAAATGAAGTTGCTTTACAAATGAGTCAATTAATAAAATCAGCAAGAAAAGGTTTCTCATATTATTTAATAAATGGATCAGTTGCATCATCAGTTGAACAATTTGATGGACTTGATACTTTATTAAAGGGAACAGCTACTGATATGTTAGCTCATGCAACAGGATTTGATTTTTCAACATTTGATAAGGTTAAAGCAAATGCACTTGAATTTACAACAAAATTAGATGAATGGTTATCATTATTAAGTGAAAAACCACATGCTTTAATAGGTAACTCTAAAATGATTACAAAGATAAAAGCAGCAGCAAAAGTAGCTGGGTTATATACTCTAACTCCAACAACTTATGGCGAACAAATAGACTCTTATGATGGAATTCCTTTAGTTAAAGTTGAAAAATATATTCCTAAGGGAGAAACAGTTGCAAAAGAAACAATAGCTATTGATACTGCTACTGGAAACACTTCATTATATGCAGTAAGATTTGGAGAAGATGCTTTATCAGTTGCTTCACCATCTTCTGGAAAAATAATAGATGTAATTGTTCCTGACTTCAATGTAGCTTCTGAACAAGCAAGAGGACTTGTAGAATTAAGAGGAGTACCTATATTAAAAACTTCTAAATCATGTGGAGTATTAAGAAATATAAAAGTACAATAGGAGGTAAAATATGTTTATAATAAAAACTAAAAATGAAGGGTATACTGGTGAAATATCTGGTATACCTTTTTTAAATGGGGTAGCAAAAGTTGAGAACTTATCAGCAACTGATGTAGAATGGTTTAAATCTTATGGCCATATAGTAGAAGAAGAAATAGAAAAAGTAGAAGAAAATTCTGTTGAAGAAACAAATGATGGGGAAGTAAAAACAGAAGAAGTAGGCAAAAATAAAAAGGGAAGATAATTATGATAGATATTGTTGTAGATAAAGTTAAAATTATAGAGGACTTAAAAAATATGTTGCTTGGATATAATTATACTTTACAAGATGATGATAAACTATTTGATATTATTTTACCTAAAAATTTACAAAATCTTAAAAATATTTTAAATAGAAAAGAAGTGCCAGATGAGTTATATTATGTATTTCTATGTAGATGTGTAGGAGATTATCTTAACACAAAATATTCTACAAATACTTTGAATATAGATACTCTTAACTTTGAGCCAATGTTAGCCTCACTTACAGAGGGTGGAGTTTCTATGAGTTTTAAGGGTAATACTAATCAAGAAACTTTTTCAAATGTAATACAAGGACTAATAAACTATGGAAAGCAAGAAATATATAGATATAGATTTGTGGGGTGGTAATTATGTTTGATTATGCTAGGAAAATACTAGAAAAAACATACACTGGAAAATGTAATATATATGGTACTGAACTATTTACAGATGAAAATGGAATAACAGATGAAAGAGAAGGGGTATTAGTTAAATCTAATATCCCTTGTTTCCTATCATATTCCACTAACCCAGCAGTTATTCAAGGTAACTATGGAGTGGCAACATCTGTAATAAAATTATTTTTAAGCCCAGATATAGAAATTTCTTTAAACTCTGATATTGAAGTAACTCAAAATGGAATTACAAAGAAGTATAAACATAGTGGAGAAGTAGCAATGTATAAAACACATCAGGAAATTACTTTAGTTAGTGAAAGGAAAACCTAATGAAATTAAATATTGATCTTTCTGAATTTAAAAAATTTACTGAGAAAAATGTAAAGAAATTAAAAAAAAACTATGATAAAGCTATTGATGATTCCTTGAATGAATTAGGTGGAAGGTTACTGAATAAAGTTATAAGGAAAACTCCAGTTGGAAAAAGTATAAAAGGTTTTAAATTCTTTGGAGATAAAACAGGAGAACTTGCAAGATATAAAAAAGGTAAAAATAAAGGTAAGTATAAAACTAAAACTGTAATTAATCACATAGGTGGAAATTTGAGAAGAAGTTGGTATGTATCTAAACTTATAAAGAATAATGATAAAAGATTTATTACTCTTTATAATGTTGCAAGATATGCTATTTATGTTGAGTATGGGCATAGACAAGAACAAGGTAGATTTGTACCAGCTATTGGAAAAAAGTTAAAGGCTAACTGGGTAAAAGGTAGATTTATGATGACTAATTCAGTAACAGAAATAAATAAAATTAGACAAGCAGTATTTAATAGGAATTTAGCTAAATATATGGAGGATAAAGAGTAATGAAGGTTTTAAATAATATAGCAAAAGCTATCACAAAAAATTATCCTGGTAAAAAAATAAATATCAATGATATAACACAAGGCTTTGAAACTCTTAGTTTCACATTACAATTAGTTAATCATAGGGATACTACAATAGCAGGAGTTAAATTTAATAAAGTTTATACTGTTGATGTTATCTATCATGGAGAAAAAGACAAAGATATATTCCAAGTAGCAGATGAATTAATAGATAAAATTACTCTTGATATTCAAGATTTTAAAATTTTAAATTATGAGATTGAAATAATTGATAAAGAAGCTCATACAATTATTGAATTAATGGAGTGTAATATAAAAAAAGTAAATTTAGAAGATAATAATTCATTCTATTCTAAATTGAAAAAGACTGTTGAAAAGATAAGTCAAAAAAAATGTGATTTCATCAATACGGACCTTACAGGAGTAGATTTAAAGCAAGGAATATTTATAATTCAACCTCAAGAATTAAATGCAGAAACAATTAGTATTAATCATAAAAAGCAATATGATAGAACTATAAATCTAATTTATTTTGAGGATAATTATTTTAATATAATGCCATCTATTAGTTGGTTTGAAGAACAAATGAAGTTGCTATGTGAAGATTTGGAATTAAGAAAAAGTTATATAAATATGAATTATTCAGTAAGTTTTAACTATGGCAATGAAGATGAGATATACAATGCAATAGTTAATATTAATGCTGAAATAAATGTGAAAGAGAGGTAAAAATGGATATACAATTTTTAGTTGGAAAACAAACTGCAGAAGGAACTGCTAAATTAACAGGGCTTAGTCAATTAGATTGTACAAATTATGGAGTAGTTCCTAAAGTAAATAAGACAACAAGTAAAGCAATAGGTGCTGGAAGATGGGAAAGAGACGGTTTTGTATCAAAAGTTGAAGTTAATGGAGATTTAACTATTGAAGCAACAACAGGACAATTAGAAATATTATTAGAAGGAGCAGGATTTAAAGGAACAAAGGATAATAAAAATCATAATTTTTTACCAGGACCATTTGATAATTTCTTAACTCTTATTTCAAATAATGTTGAAGATGATATAGCAGAATATGCTCAAGATTGTTTAGTATCTAGTTTGAAAATAAGTACACAAATGGAAGCATTTGTAAATGTAACTGCTAATATTATAGGTAAAGAACATAAGGTATTGAATAATAAAATAAATGCTACTCCAGTTGCATTAAAAGGAGAATCGTTAATTTGTTTAGGTGCTGTTATAAAAGAAACTTCAACAGATATGACTGCAAAAATAGAATCAATAGACATAAATATTGATAATAAACTTGAAGGAAAAGGAGCTTTAAATACAGTCTATACAACTAAAATTAGACAGGCTGATAGAGGAACAGTTGGACTTAATTTAACTTTTAATAGTTTTGATAAGGATAGCTATAAAAAAGCTTATGAATTATTAAGAAAAAACACATCTTATGTTGTAGAAGTTACTTTAGCAGAAACAACAGATCCAACAAAAATAGTTAAATTAGAATTTCCAAACGTAAAAGTGTCAAATGTAGAAGCAACTAATTTAGATGGAGCTGGTGGAATGACAAAAGAATTAACCGCATATTATGATAAAGTAGCACAAACACCAGTAAAAATAACATTTGAAAATTATCATGATGCGTAAGGAGTAGGAAATGAAAAAGGAAAAAACAAAGGATATAAAAGAACCTATTGAAGAAAAGAAAGTTAGTTATATAGTTAACTATGGAAAAGATGGGGATATTATAGCAATTGAAACTGTAGGAACATTTAGAAATATGATGAATTTCTATAATAAACCACGTGAAACTGTTAGAGTTTTATCAGATGCAAAAGCTTTTGAAACTGTCAAAATTCACTATACTTTTGAAGAAATGCCAGAATTTGAATTATTATTGGCACAAACTTTAAAGATTACTTTAGAGAATAAAGAAGTAGATAAAACAGCTGAAAATTTAATGAAATTCTTTGATAAAGAGCCTCATACTTTTCAAAAAATATTAGATGAAATAATGAAAAACTCTGAAAATAGGGGTTTCAAGATATAGAACAAGTCTACTATAAGGCTTGTTCTTTTTATATGAGAGGACATAAAGCAGCCAATAAGGATAAATATCAAAAAATAATTAATGATATTCACAGATATAATATGTACTTTGAAACAAAAGGTATGGACAGTTCTTATTATTATATTCATAGATTACCTTTAAATCTTGGTTATGATGAGCATCCTTATTGGCTTATTGAAAAAATGAATTTTATTTTAAGAGTAACAAATAAAATTTATTCAGAAATAAGAAAAAGGGGAAGTTGATATGAGTGATAAAAAATTAAAGACTGTAATAGAAGTTGTTGATAAGTATTCAAAAGAATTAAAAGACTTCTCTAAAAAAATAAACGAAACAAATGATGAGTTAAAGAAACTACAAGATAATTTTGGAAAAGGTAGTGATGGAGCTAAAAAGTTATCTGATTCATTAGGAATGATAAAAAAAGTTGGAGTAGCTGCAGCAGTTTTATATGTTGGAAATAAAATAAAAGATCTGGGAAAGTTCGCAATAGAAAGTGCTTCTAAAATGGATGAGTTAGCAAATGTAACTAGACAAGTCTTTGAATCTTCTACAAAAGAGATAGAACAATGGGCAAAAACTATAGATAGAGAAGTTGGTAGAAGTATTTACCAAATGCAAAACTTTGCTAGTGTTTATGGTTCTATGTTTAAAGGTGCCGGATTTGATACTTCATTTTTTAAGCAAATATCTAAAGATTTGGCAACATTCACTGCTGACTTTTCTTCTTTCTTTAATGTTACAGATGATGAAGCTTTCACAGCAATAAAAGGAGCATTAACAGGAGAAACAGAAGCATTAAAAAGATATGGGCTTATCTTAAATGATACTACTATGGCTGAATATGCTCTAGCACAAGGTATAAAAGAAAAATGGCAGAACTTAGATACTGCAACAAAAATGCAGTTGAGATATAACAAGTTAATGGAAATGACAACATATATTCAAGGTGATGCAAGTAGAACTATTGATGGATATGCTAACTCGTTAAAAAAAGCAGAAGGATTAATAGACAATATAGCAACAGCTATGGGTCAAAAACTATTACCATTTGCGACTAAAGTTGTTCATATGTTTAATGGAATAGCTGAAGCTGTTGATGACATGTTAAGTAAAAAATCAAGTACAGACTATCTATTTGATTTCGCAATGGAAAAACAAAATTTAGAGGATCTAAAAGATAGATATGTAGAGTTATCAAAAATGTATCTTGAAGGGTTAGGTACTCCTGAAAGTGAAAGAGAAAGAAATGAGTTATATCAAAAATTGTTAGCTATGTATCCAGATTTAATAGGTGCTATTGGAAATGAAGCTAATAAGTATTTAGAAGTTGCTAGTGCAATTGATAAGGTTATAGGAAAGTTGAAAGAAAAGATTTTAGCACAAGCTCAAGATAACTTTTTAAGTAAACAATTAGAAGTAGCAAAAAAATATGAGGACACTATAGTAAAAGCTGAAGCCAAATATAATGAAAAAAATGCTGAGATTATGGCAAAACAAAAAATAAATGCTGATTATCTACTTAATGATAATCTTATGAAAGAATTAAAAGGGCAGAAAGATGAATATAGCAAGAAAAAACTATTGAAAAAAAGACTTGAAGAAGCAGGAGTTCAAAAAATAACTTCTGATATGGTAAATGATTTTTATAGAGGTTACGCTGAAAAAAGTTATATAACAAACCTTGCTAAAGCACAAAAAGAAACACAAGAGTCTGAATTAAAAAAGTTAGATAAATTACAAGCTGAAGAATTGAAAATAATCAAAAATGGATTAAATACAATAGAAACATTTAATAGAGGACATAATGATAGAGTTACAGCTAATAATAAAAATGCTGTTAAATCAACTGTAGCAAGTATACAGGAAGAACTAAATGCTCATAGAAAAGCAAATGAAGAAAAAAATGAAAGTGATAGAAAAACGAAAGAAAAAGCAACTAATCTATTAATTGATTGGAAAAATGGTAAATATAATAATGCTAATTTAAAAGAACTAAAAGAAATTCATAAAAAAATAGTAGCCTCTGGAATAGATCCTGTTGCTGCTTCTGAGATTCAATCTAAAATAACTCAATTAGAATCTCTTGAAGGGAAAACAGAAAAAACAGCTAAGGCTATAAAAACTCATAGTAAATCAATAGTAAAAAGTGCTGAAGATATATACAATGCTTTTCAAAAAGATTTTCAAAATCAAATAAATTATGATGATATTATTGGAACTTCTGATACAGATAAAATTAAAAATCAAATAAGTATTTTGAAAAGATATATAAAAGAAGCAGTTGATAATGGAAATATTGATTTAGCTAAAAGCTTACAAGTTCAATTACAAGAAAAAGAATTTAAAATTAAGAAATTTGATATTGATGAGGCATTAGATAAAGTCCAAGAAAAGTTAGAGAATTTAGAATTAAATTTTAGTAAAGGAAAAATCTCTGAAGAAAATTATCATGAAGAAACAACAAGAATACTTGATGAAACACTAAAAGCATATGAGAAACATGGAATAGATTTAGATAATTTTGCAGAAGAAGATGCAAAAAGAATCAAAGAAACCATTGAAGCTTTAAAAAAGAAAAAAAAATTATCAGAAGAAGAATTGAATCAAATACAAAATGTAACTTTTAAATTAAAGCAAGTAAATCAGCAATTAGATAATATAAATATGGCAGCATCTGGTTTTTCACAATTAGGACAAGCTACAGGAAGTAAATCTATTGGAAATATAGGTAGTATATTAGGAAATGTTGCTAATTTAGGAAGTTCTATAAGTACCCTAACAGGACCAGCAACAACTACAGGAAGTATAGCATCTGTTTCAGCAGCACAAGGGGCTGCAGCAGCAGGAGCAGGACTTGCAGCAGCGGGGGCTATAGCAACAGGAGTTGGAGCAGCAATAGGAATTGCTATTTTAGCTGGTTCAATGATGAGTTCAAAAGCTAAGAAAAAAACAGCAGCTATTGATACAAAAAACAAAGAAAATGAAAATATATACTCTGAACAAACTAAGGCTATGCAACAGCTAACACAAGCTTTAATGAGAAATTCTGAAATTATAAAAAGTTTTTCAGATAGGATGCTAAGTGATGTATCTAAAAATCCTACTTTAAAGGGTATTTTAGGTGGAGAGAAAAACTTTGAAAATCTTTATACATCAATAGTAAATGGAAAACATTTTAATGATATATCTGCACTTGAAAGAGGTTCAACAAGTGTTAGAAAAATGTTTAGAAAAAAACATAAAGACACTTATACAGCTGTAACTCTTAGTGAAAGTAAATTATTAAAGCATCTTGGTTTTGAAAAGACAGAACTAGATGCTTTTACTGATAGTGAAATAAGACAACTTAATGAAGTTTTAAAAAATGTATCACATCAAGATTTAATAAAAGCAACAGGTAGAGATTTAACTCAATCTAATATTGAAGAATGGAAAAAACAAATAAATGAATTTGTAACTCATTTAAATATATTAGACAAAGAGAAAAAAGAACTATTCAATGGAGCAACACTTGAAAGCCTTATTGGTATAGATTACATTTCAGAAAAAAAATTGATTGAAGAATACACAGAACAATTCAAGCAAATGGGACTTGTTGGAGAGCAATATAATGCAACTATAAAAGAAATGGTTAAAAATAATCAAGTTTTAGTTACTGCTATGCAAGATGTAAGAGCTCAAACTATTGAAGGCTTAGCAAGTGGTAATGGTGGATTTGTAACTTCTATGAAAAGCTATTTTGAAAAGATATTTAAAAATGCAAGTTCTATTGCTTATGATGTAGCTTTTTCTGATTTAGATAGTTATTTTAATGAAGAGTTTAAAAAAATATCTGAAAAATTAGTAAATATCAAGAAAAGTGGAAAACTTGATTTTAATGATTTACTTACTGGGGTTGATTTTAGCAAATTAAAATTAGCTGAAGGAATAGAAACACAAGCTAAAAAGTCTATTGATACTATAAAACAATTTTTATTGAGTAGAGGTGTTGATATTTCTATTATCAATAAGATACTGCCAAATAGTGATTTTAATGACAAACTAAATGATATGAAAAATGCTTTAAGTTCAGCAATGAATGATGCTCAAAAAGAAAAGAAATTTGATAGTTTTACAAAAAGTTTAGGAGAATCTTTATATGAAAGTACAAAAGCAAGTTTAATAAAAGCATTTTCTGAGAGTTCAGTTTATCAAGGTTTAATATCTAAGTTTATAAATACTAAGGATATGAAATCAGAGATAGAGAAAGTTGGAACATTTGAGGGAGCATTTAACATTATAAAAAATAAACTAAAAGATTTTGGTTATAGATTAGAAAGTAATGGACTAGGTGGATTTGATGCTATTAATAATAAAGATAATGCAAATAATCAACTTGGTAATGCTTACTATCAAGATAAGTCTTCTAATATAGAAATAAAGGTTACTAATAATTTCTATGAAAAAGTTTATGGAGTAGATGACTTAGATGGAAGAATTTTAAAAGGAGTAAATAAAGGTATAGAACTTTGGACTAAAAAACCAAAAGTAACACCATAGGAGGAACAATGCAAAAGTTAAGTATGGAAATAGATAGCCATCTATATGTGGCTAAGATAACTAATATATCTAAAAATAAAGATATTACAGAGTATATAGATAGTTGTAATATTACTTTACCTAAGGCAAATGAAATTTCTTCTATGGAAGCTAATTTTATTCTTGATGAAAAGTTAGTAGATACAGGAAATGAAGTAAAAATAGGAATTATTGATGAAGTTGGAAATCTACTTTATGAATTACAAGGAATGGCAACTCTTGAAAGAAGAAATAAAAGTTCCACAAGAAAAGAAACTTTTACATATTCTATTAAAGATAGCTATGACAAGCTATTTGATAAGGTAGTTCCAGAAACAATGGTATTCTTTGATTTGTTTTTTTGTAATACAAATGATAAACATAATTCTTTACTTCATATTGTTGCAAATAAATTAGGTTTTAGAGAAGACCAGGTAGATTTTAAAGATATAGCTTTTAATGATGGAAGTTTAATGAGAGTACCTTTTGTTTTATTTGAACAAGATGAAAGATGGGTTGATATTTTACAAAGATTTATTAAAGCTACTGACAGTATTTTATATATTAAGAATAAAAAATTATTTTCAAGACCTCGTAATTTTATGTTAAATGAAGTTTTAAAGTTTGATAGGACTAATATTATCACTGACATTGAAGAAACCTTTAAAAGTACTTTATACAACGGAATAAGAGTAAACTATGATAGATTTATTAAATTGGAAAATCAAGTAGTATTTAATTTAGCTCAAAAAGTAATAGTTGATAAGAATAAACCCATTGGAACTAAGGATATACAAAGTATGAGAATAACTTATACAACTTCAAGTGTATCTAATCCAACTTTGACAAAATGCACAGCATATTATTTTACAAGAGAAGATGATGTAAGTAGTAAAGTAGATATTTCACTTGTGAAAGATACACATTACATAGTTGAGGAGTGGAAAGAAACACAGGCAATAGTTAAGTTTTTTAATCCATATCCTTATAAACTCTATATAGAAAACTTTGAAATAAAAGGGCTTCCACTTGTGAAATATCAAGATAATGAATCAATTATCAAAAATCTTAATGTAATTGAAAAACACCAGGAGAATTTTATATCTATACAAAAAAATAGGGAAGTTCAAACAGAAAAACTTGCTAAACATATTGCTTTATCTGAATATAAAGCACAAATATTAAATAATAGAAACTTTAATTTTAATACTTATTTCTTAAAAGATATTGAATTGGGAGAAGTTTACAGTTTAGAACTTGAAGATATTAATACTATTGTAAGAGTAACAAATATTCAAATATCTTTAAAACCTGCAGAATTTGAAATGAGGATAGAAACTGAATGTGTTGAAAATGACGGGGACTTTAATTATTCTAGTATCTTATCTGGAAAAGGTAATAATAACTTTATAGAGTTGAAGAATCTTGAAGAAAAGATAGATGAAAATAGTAAAAATCTAAAAGTTTTAGATAGAGATGTTAGAAGTAAGCTTTTTAAACAGAAAACAGAGCCTAATGCATCAGATGTAAAAGAAAATGATATTTGGTTAAACCCAGATACAAATGAATGGAAGAAATTTTATAACGGAGTATGGAATTCTATATCTGAAGATGAAATTTTACCAGCTATGAAAATGTATAACTCTATTGATGGAAATATTATAAAGTTACAAGGCACAGCTGATAAGGTTGGGGCATATTTGCTAAATGATGGAGAAAAATTTGGAAGTCTTAATGGAGAGTTAGCACATGTAACTTTTGATAAATTAGGACAATTTGAAGCAGAAAACCCAAATAATAGAGTTGCTTTAAACATTAAAGACCCAGCTAACCCTAACATTGTAACATCTCAAATTTTACTGGGAGTTACTGATATTACAGATAAAAAATACAAAGATATAGCATTTCAAGTTGGAGATGAAGCAACAGGGCATTTTATACAATTCAAAAATAAACAAGCAAGAGTTGTAGAGAATGGAAAAACTATAACTGATATTAATAATTCATTAGAAAATGGAGATTTTAAAATAACTGGTAGGACAAATTTTGATGGTACAGCAAGATTTATAAGTAGAGGAACTAATGAGGTTATAAGTATTTCTAATGGAGCTATTGACTTCTATAGAGATGGTCAAAGATTATCAAGAATTAAAAATTTTAAATATGGTGTTATAGCTACAAATAGCCAAGGAAGTGGTGTAGTTAATTTTGAGGGTTTTAAACAACCAATGGTAGTCCTGACAACTGTTAAATCTGCAAATTTTGGAAAGAATATGGCAAGTATATTTTGTTATGCAGAACATTTAGGTGGGGTTTCTTATCGTTTTTTTGTAGGTGGTACAAATGAAGATTATAGAGAAGCAAGTCCTATAAAAGCTATGGGAACTTACTGGTCCATGAATAATGTTATTATTACAACATTACTAGGGATAGGAGGTTTTACTGATAGTATTTATAATAAGGCTTTTGTTAATAATATTGCAGGATTAAGTGTAAGAACAACTAATTTTAGTGATTATAGTGAAACTGAAAAAGTTAAATATAAAAGGAAATATATAAATATTATAAGAAGTCCATTAATAAATGTAAAACTTAGAAGAAATGGGGAAGTTATATTTGATAAAAATTTTGGTATTAGTTTTAATTATAATTTTTATGATCCAAAATATATTGAATATACTATTAGTAGCATAGATATAACTTCACAATTCAATATTTTAAAGAACTTTTACAATAGAACAAATGTTGAATATTCATTGGAAATTAATATTTTAGAAAGTAAATTAGAAATTCATGGAGAAACATATTATTCAAGATGGGCTGGTAATAGTAAAAATGGAGATATAAAGGATGAACATTTTGCCTTTAGTGGTGTGATCTTTAATTTAACATTAGGGCATTTTAAGGGGTTATCAATAACAGCAAGTGCTGAAACTTCTACTCTATCTAACTCAACTGGAAGTGGAGAAGTGCAATATATAGCAATGGAGGTGGATTAATATGTATTTTTATCTAAGTAAAAATAGTTTATTGAATGGAGAAATAGTAATTATATTTAAAACAGAAAATCAAATACCAAACTATAAAGAAATAACAAATTTTGGAGAACTAACAGAATTTAAAGGAGAAAGTATTCCAGCAAATTGGGAGTATTCTAAAACTGAAGATGTATTATATGACATAAATGATAAGCCTAGTCCTTATCATATTTTAAAAAATAAAAAATGGGTAGTTGAAGATAAAGAGGGCTTCAAGGAATATTGCAATACAAAAATTAACACAATTAAAAATGAAATACTTGATTATGGATTTGACTATGAAATAAATAAAGTAAAACATAGGCAGAAATGCAGAGTTAAAGATATAACTTTTATGGCAATTACAGCTCTTGTTATGTTTCTTGTAAAAACGTTCTTACATAAAGATATAACAAGAACATGGTATTTTGAGGATGATTTTGGATATGAAATGGATATGGTAAAGTTGGTTCAATTAATGTTTTATGGAAGTAACTTTGTTCAATCTGTATATGATACAGAGAACTTTTTTAAACTATTAGAAGAACCTAAATTAATAAGTAAAAATGACTATTTAGCAAAAATTAAAGATTTTATGGAAGGTGGTAACTAATGGAGCATATAACTAATGTTTTGGTTTATTCAAATCGGTGTGAAGTCTTAGATAGTCATGTGTTTACAATTGGAGATAAAGGTTTTCCACATATAAGGCTAAAGTTTATTTATATGTTTGGGGCTGAGACTCTGCAAGGAAAACAATTAGAACTCAAATATATGCTTCCTGATAAAAGTTATCAGGTTGAGAATATAAATGTAACTGAGAAAGATGAAGTTCTATTTCCTATTCATTATAGTGTTTTTGTTAATGGTGGTTGGACTACTCTAAAAATAACTATTGTGGAAGGTGCAAATAGAATAACTTTAGATGACATAATTATAAAGACTAAAAAACTAGAAGCCAAGCAAGAGTTCCAACATAAAGATGTTAAAGCTATTGTTCAAACTGAAATAACTAAAATATCTAAAAAAATAAAAGAATTTGAAGAAGAAACAAAAACTGAATTAAATACTCTAAAATCTAATTTATCTCAAAATCTAGAAACTGAAAAAAATAGTAATATTGAAGCATTAAAGGAAGCATATAACAATGAAATTAAAAAATTGGATGGAGATGTTAAAAAAGTTGTAACAAAATATTTGAAAGAAAATACTGATAAATTTAATGCTGAAATCTTAAAATTAACAAATGCAGTAAATGAAAAGGAAAATTCTTTTAATAAGAATACAGCATTCAATAAAAACTTTGGAACAACAGTAGATACAGTTTTGGAAGGGAATAAGTTAGATGAAATAGATAACAAATTTAAAGGTGTTGCTGGAGGTAAAGTAAATCTTACTTTTATTCAAGATGTTGGAGAAAAAATAGAAGGAGAATATTACTTAGATAAAACTTCAGGAAAATTACACAGATGTATAAAAAGAACATCTAGTACTGTTAATTCTGTTGAAAATTTCAAAGATTATTCGTTAGAAGCAATTATAAAAAATCTTGAAAGTTTAACAGAAACAGGCTCTAATGTTAATGGTACTTGGTTCAAAGATAGAAGAACTGGGTTAATAATACAATGGGGGTTTAGAAATGTTACTGTAACAAAAAATGATTACGAAGAACATATTATAGACTTACCAATATCTTTTACCAATAATTCTTATTGCGCATCTATTACAAGAAATTACAATTATCACAACATCAATGATGGTAAATGGAGCTGTATTCCTTTTACTGATAATAAAATAAAAGTCTTAACATCTGGATATACATACAATTTTGGACAAGTTGATGGGTATTTTTGGATAGCAATAGGAAAATAAAGTAAAAGTTGATGGTTATGGATATGCTCTTGATATAGCAATTTTTGGAAAAAAATACATAGACAAGAAAACTGGAGAAGAAAAAGCTAAGACAGTTGAAGATTTAGAAAAAATAGAATGGAATTAAAAAAGTAGAGGTAGTTTAGTATAGCTACCTCTTTTAAAATGCGTTATACAGCCTCTCATGAGGTCGTTTTTTTAAGGAGGTATATATGTTTGTTTTATCTGAAAATAGTTTAGAAAAATTAAATGGAGTTCATCCAAAATTAGTAGTTTTTATGGAAGAATTAATAAAAGAATCTCCATACGATTTTAAAATAACTTGTGGAGTTAGAACTGCTGAAGAACAAAATCGTGAATATCAAAAAGGAAGAACTGTTTTATTTGATAGCAATGGTAATAAACAACCAAAAGTTAGTTGGTGTGATGGATATAAATTAAAATCAAAGCATCAGGTAAAAACTGATGGATATGGATATGCTGTTGATATAGCTGTCTTGGAAAAAGAAAAATACACTGATAAAAAAACTGGCGAGGAAAAAGAAAAGACAGTTGCTAGATGGGATTATAAATATTATAAAGCTATTTATGATATTGCAAAAAGTAAAGGACTGATTGACAAGTATGGGATAGTTTGGGGTGGAAATTGGAAGCAAAAAGACTCTGTACACTTTCAATTAGGAACAGCTGATAATGTTCAATTTAGAAGATAAGGGGGTAAAAGTATGGAAATAACTGAATTAAAGACAACTCCAATAGATGATAAATATTGGTTAGTTAATGAGGAATATTGTTATCAAACATCAAAAGGACTTGTAGTTGTTCCAAAAGGTTTTAGAACAGATTATGCTTCTGTTCCTAGAATATTTAGAAACATTATAAATTCATATGGTAAACATGGAAGAGCAGCAGTTGTTCATGATTGGTTATATTCAAGTCAATGTAAAATTGATGTTACAAGAGAAGAAGCTGATAAGATATTCTTAGAGATT
>ERZ773062.170-NODE-170-length-43109-cov-10.909370_pt1 | contig 43109 bp, 59 predicted proteins | sample MGYA00580626_ERZ773062 | MGnify/ENA primary metagenome ERZ773062 (study PRJEB29015, sample SAMEA2738003) | human oral metagenome | biome: human oral; feature: human-associated habitat; material: dental | place: China | collected 2058 ... | reverse complement strand
AGAGGTGTCAGATGGCAGTATCTCTAAATGATATTAAAACAAAAATCGCCTCAACGAAAAATACTAGTCAAATTACTAACGCCATGCAGATGGTTTCTGCAGCTAAGTTAGGTCGTTCTGAAGAAGCTGCACGCAACTTCCAGATTTATGCTCAAAAAGTCCGTAAACTCCTTACAGACATCCTTCACGGTGATGGTGCTGGCGGATCAACAAATCCAATGTTGATTAGTCGCCCTGTCAAAAAAACAGGCTATATCGTCATTACATCTGACCGTGGTCTTGTTGGAGGATATAACTCTTCAATCTTGAAGGCTGTCATGGAACTGCAACAAGAATACCATCCTTCAGGTGATGATTTCGAAGTCATCTGTATCGGTGGTATGGGAGCAGACTTCTTTAAAGCTCGTGGTATTCAGCCAATTTATGAATTGCGTGGTCTAGCCAGTCAACCAAGCTTCGATGAAGTTCGCAAGATTATTTCAAAAACCATTGAAATGTATCAAAATGAACTTTTCGATGAGCTCTATGTTTGCTACAACCACCACGTGAATACACTGACAAGTCAAATGCGTGTGGAGCAGATGCTTCCAATTGTCGACTTGGACCCAAATGAAGCAGATGATAACTACAGCTTGACATTTGAGCTTGAAACAAGTCGTGAAGAAATCTTGGATCAACTATTGCCACAGTTTGCAGAAAGTATGATTTACGGTGCTATTATTGATGCCAAGACAGCTGAAAATGCGGCAGGGATGACAGCTATGCAAACAGCTACAGATAATGCTAAAAAAGTTATCAATGATTTGACTATCCAGTATAACCGTGCCAGACAGGCGGCGATTACACAAGAAATTACAGAAATTGTAGCAGGAGCTAGTGCTTTAGAATAGGCTCTAGTCCAGCTCGTATGAAAATGAACTTATACTCAATGAAAATCAAAGAGCAAACTAGGAAGCTAGCCGCAGGCTGTACTTGAGTACGGTAAGTCGACGCTGACGTGGTTTGAATTAGATTTTCGAAGAGTATTAGGACCTAGTTGAGCTAGGAACCGACAGTATCTTATACAGAATAGGAGAAGTAGATGAGTTCAGGTAAAATTGCTCAGGTTATCGGTCCCGTTGTAGACGTCATGTTTGCAGCAGGTGAGAAACTACCAGAGATTAATAATGCACTTGTCGTCTACAAAAATGACGAAAGAAAAACAAAAATCGTCCTTGAAGTAGCCTTGGAGTTGGGAGATGGTATGGTTCGTACCATCGCCATGGAATCAACTGATGGCTTGACCCGTGGTTTGGAAGTATTGGACACAGGTCGTCCAATCTCAGTACCAGTTGGGAAAGAAACTCTAGGACGTGTCTTCAACGTTTTGGGAGATACCATTGACTTGGAAGCTCCTTTTGGTGAAGATGCAGAGCGTCAGCCAATTCATAAAAAAGCACCAACTTTTGATGAATTGTCTACCTCTTCAGAAATTCTAGAAACAGGGATCAAGGTTATCGACCTTCTTGCCCCTTACCTTAAAGGTGGTAAGGTCGGACTCTTCGGTGGTGCCGGAGTTGGTAAGACCGTATTGATCCAAGAATTGATTCACAACATTGCCCAAGAACACGGTGGGATCTCAGTATTTACTGGTGTTGGGGAACGTACTCGTGAAGGGAATGACCTTTACTGGGAAATGAAAGAATCAGGCGTTATCGAGAAAACAGCCATGGTATTTGGTCAGATGAATGAGCCACCAGGAGCACGTATGCGTGTTGCCCTTACTGGTTTGACAATCGCCGAATACTTCCGTGATGTAGAAGGCCAAGATGTGCTTCTCTTTATCGACAATATCTTCCGTTTCACTCAAGCTGGTTCAGAAGTATCTGCCCTTTTGGGTCGTATGCCTTCAGCCGTTGGTTATCAACCAACCCTCGCAACAGAAATGGGTCAATTGCAAGAACGTATCACGTCAACCAAGAAGGGTTCTGTAACATCTATCCAGGCTATCTATGTGCCAGCGGATGACTATACTGACCCAGCGCCAGCAACAGCCTTCGCTCACTTGGATTCAACAACAAACTTGGAACGTAAGTTGGTACAATTGGGTATTTACCCAGCCGTTGACCCACTTGCTTCAAGCTCACGTGCCTTGGCACCTGAAATTGTTGGAGAAGAGCACTATGCAGTAGCTGCTGAAGTGAAACGTGTGCTTCAACGTTACCATGAGTTGCAAGATATCATAGCCATCCTTGGTATGGATGAACTTTCTGATGAAGAAAAGACTTTGGTTGCTCGTGCACGCCGTATTCAGTTCTTCTTGTCACAAAACTTCAACGTTGCGGAACAATTTACAGGTCAACCAGGATCTTATGTTCCAGTAGCTGAAACTGTTCGTGGCTTCAAGGAAATTCTTGACGGTAAATACGATCATTTGCCAGAAGATGCCTTCCGTGGAGTAGGTTCAATCGAAGATGTTATTGCTAAGGCTGAAAAAATGGGATTTTAAGAGGTAATCTATGGCACATTTAACTGTCCAGATCGTGACACCAGATGGCCTCGTCTATGATCACCATGCCAGCTTTGTATCGGTACGAACTCTGGATGGTGAGATGGGGATCTTGCCACGACATGAAAATATGATTGCGGTTCTAGCAGTTGATGAAGTAAAGGTTAAACGCATTGATGATGATACTCATGTGAACTGGATTGCAGTAAACGGAGGAATCATTGAGATTGCTAATAATGTTATTACCATTATTGCTGACTCAGCTGAACGTGCGCGCGATATTGATGTTAGTCGTGCAGAACGTGCTAAACTTCGTGCAGAACGTGAAATCGAAGAAGCACAAGACAAACATTTAATCGACCAAGAGCGCCGTGCTAAAATTGCATTGCAACGTGCTATTAACCGTATCAATGTCGGAAATAAATTATAAAATAAAAAATGAACTTGATTTAACAAGTTCATTTTTTATTTTTTCTTATTTAGTGAAACTTATGCAGACTGCTTCAGGAACATGAAATTCATTAGAGAGTTCTGCCAGTCTTCCAGTTTCAGGATTGCGCTTAAAGACTGTCGCATTATCAGAATCCTGGTGAACAGCGATAAGGAATTCTTGGTCAGGTGTTAAATCAAAATCACGTGGATTTTTCCCATTGGTTGGAACAATCTCTAATAATTCCAAGCTTCCATCTGCTAAAATGCTATAAACAGCGATAGAATCATGGCCTCGATTAGAAGCGTAGAGGAATTTGCCATCTTTAGAAAGACGAATAGCCGCAGTACCATTAAAACCACTATAGTCATCTGGTAAGGTTGAAATGACCTGCATTTGTTCAAATTCTCCAACACCATCGTAAATCAATACTTCAATCGTACTATTGAGTTCACAGATGAGATAAGCAATTTTGTAGTGGTGGTGGAAAACAAGGTGACGAGCACCAGCACCGGGATTACAATTATAAGTTGCTAGTTTCGTCAACTTTCCTTCTAGATTGATATCATAGGTAATAACCTCGTCAGTACCTAAGTCACAAGTTACCAAATATTGGTCTGGTGTTAAATCGGTGTAGTGTACGTGGGGAGAAGTTTGGTTTTCATGTGGACCATGGCCAGTGTGTTGAACTTTGTCTGCCAATTCAAGACAGCCATCTTCTTTACGTTTATAGACTAGAACTTGACCTTTATGATAGTTAGCGCTATAGACTAGACTCCGTGTCTCATCGACTGCAACGTAGCAGTGAGGAGCACCTTCTTCAACGACGTGATTCAGGAGGGCACCATCCGTTTTATATGCTGCGATTCCACCTTTGTCATCGTGGCTTCCGACAGTATAGAGATGCTGATGCTGATCAAAGGCTAGGTAGGTTGGACTTGGCTCGGTTGCAAATAGTTCTAGATTTGAGAGTTTGCCAGTCTCAGTATCAAAATCAGCCTTGTAAATCCCTTGAGAAATACATCGTGTATAGGTTCCAAAATATACTATTTCTTTCATATTCATACCTCTAGAAAAAGATAATTCAATTATAACATAAAAAGGCTTGCTAGATGAAAAATCTAAGTCAGTAAAATAGCTCTTCACCTGTCGAGAATACAAATTTATCCCTTGCTAAAAGACTATAAAAACCCTTATTTTTTTAAAACATGGTATAATGTTAGGACAAAGGAAAGGAAGAAAAAATGGAACAAAAAGAGAAACACTTTACCTTATCTTGGTTTTTTAAATGGTTTTTAGACAATAAAGCGATCACTGTTTTCTTGGTGACCTTGTTATTAGGTCTCAATATTTTTATTCTCAGTAAAATTAGCTTTTTATTTTTCCCAGTTATAGACTTTTTATCAGTAGTGATGTTACCGGTTATCTTATCGGGTCTACTTTTTTACCTCTTAAATCCACTAGTAGATCTGATGGAGAAGTACAAGATTAACCGTGTCTTAGCCATTAGTATTATCTTCGTCATTATTGCAATACTCTTGATTATTGGACTAGCCGTTGCCATTCCAAACCTTCAACGTCAAGTAGTAATTTTTGCGCAAAATGTCCCGAGTTATCTCGAGGATGCTGATAGAGTCATTGATGACCTTGTAACCAAGCGTTTGCCAGATGACTTTAGACCACAACTGGAGCAAGTTTTAGCTAATTTTTCAACACAAGCAACTGCTTGGGCAAGTAATATTTCTTCTAAGGCTGTTAACTGGGTGAGTGCTCTTATCAGTGGAACATCACAGGTCATTGTCGCTCTGATCATCATGCCATTTATGCTCTTTTATCTCCTTCGAGATGGAAAAGGACTTAGAGACTATATTACTCAATTCTTACCAAATAAATTGAGAGAACCAGTTGGTAAGGTTCTTTCAGAAGTCAATCAACAACTTTCCAATTATGTTCGAGGGCAAATTACAGTGGCTGTAATCGTCGCCATCATGTTTATTATCTTCTTTAAGATTATTGGACTTCGTTATGCTGTTACTTTAGGTATTACAGCTGGTATTCTTAATTTAGTTCCTTATCTAGGTAGTTTTCTTGCAATGATTCCAGCCCTTGTTTTGGGTTTGATTGCTGGTCCTGTTATGCTCTTAAAAGTTATTATCGTTTTCATTGTAGAGCAAACTATTGAAGGACGCTTCGTATCGCCATTGATTCTAGGAAGCCAACTCAATATTCACCCAATCACCATTCTGTTTGTTCTATTAACTTCGGGATCCATGTTTGGTATTTGGGGTGTATTGCTAGGTATTCCAATCTACGCTTCTGCAAAAGTAGTCATCTCAGCAATTTTTGATTGGTACAAAGAAGTTAGTGGACTTTATGAGCCAGTAGAGGAGACTGATCGTGAACAATAGTCAACAAATGCTCGAGGCCTTGGAGCAACAAGATTTATCAAAAGTAGAATCTTTTTTCCAAAAAGCCCTAGAGGAAGATTCAGATGAAGTTCTTCTTGAACTTGCTACATATCTCGAAGGGATTGGTTTCTTCCCACAAGCTGTACAAATCTATGAGAAATTAGCGCCGAAATTTCCAGAAGTCTACATCAATCTAGCTGCAATAGCTGGTGAGGATGGACTTATCGAAGAAGCTTTTGATTATTTAGAGAAGATTGGTCCAGAAAGTGAATGGTACGTATCAGCTCTTGCCTTAAAAGCAGATTTATATCAGATGGAAGGATTGACTGATGTTGCGCGTGAGAAGCTTCTAGAAGCTCGTAGCTACTCTGATGATCCTCTCCTTATATTTGGACTAGCTGAACTAGATAGTGAGCTAGGAAACGATTTAGAAGCCATTAAAGGCTATGCTCAATTAGATAATCGAGTTATCTACGATCAAACTGGAATTTCGACTTATCAGAGAATAGGTCTTGCTTATGCACGACTTGGTAAGTTTGAATCTGCAATAGAATTTTTAGAAAAAGCCTTAGAATTAGAATATGATGACCAAACAGCCTATGAACTTGCGAGTCTCTATTTTGACCAAGAGGATTATCAAAAAGCAGCTTTATACTTTAAACAACTAGACACTATTTCTCCAGATTTTGAGGGTTATGAATATGGTTATAGTCAAGCACTGCATAAGGAGCATCAGACAGAAGAGGCTCTTAAAATAGCTCAACAGGGCTTGTCAAAAAATCCTTTTGAAACTCGGCTCTTACTTCTTGCATCTCAGCTATCTTATGAGTTGCATCAACCTGAGCAAGCAGAAGCTTATCTGATTCAAGCACAAGAAAACGCTGATGACCAGGAAGAAATTTTGCTACGCTTAGCTACCATCTACCAAGAACAAGAAAGATACGGAGATATTCTAGCTTTAACAGTCTATGAACCTGAAAACCTCTTGACTAAATGGATGATTGCTCGAAGCTATCAAGAAACTGAAGAATTGGATGCAGCCTATGATCTCTATAAGGAGCTTGCTACTGGACTCAAGGATAATCCAGAGTTTTTGGAACAGTTTATTTATTTGTTAAGAGAGTTAGGTAAGCTAGAAGAAGCAAAAGACTTCATTCAATCCTATCTACAATTAGTACCCGATGATTTACAAATGCAAGATTTGTATGATAATTTATCTTAAACACAAAAGATAATCACCAAGCATAGGTGATTTTCTTTTTTTATTAAAAAGAAGTATAAATTGCTTTAAATTTAGGTGAATTGAGTATGAACTTTTAGTATTTTTTTGATATAATTGTTATAGTTATAAGTTGAATAATCAACAATAGTAAAAATAGAAAGATTAGCAAAATGACAAAAGTAAAAATTGTAACGGATTCTTCGGTTACTATTGAACCGGAAGTGCTTAAAGAATTTGATATTACTGTTGTTCCACTATCTGTAATGATTGATAGTGTCCTTTATTCAGATGCAGATCTTGAAGAAGGAGAATTTCTTCGCTTGATGCAAGCTAGTAAAAATCTTCCTAAGACTAGTCAACCACCAGTGGGACTCTTTGCAGAGATTTTTGAAGAACTTGGGAAAGACGGTAGCAAGATCCTAGCAATTCATATGTCCCATGCTCTTTCTGGAACTGTAGAAGCAGCGCGTCAAGGAGCAAGTTTATCAACTGCAGATGTCACTGTTTTGGATAGTTCATTTACGGATCAGGCCTTGAAGTTCCAAGTTGTGGAAGCTGCTAAACTAGCTCAAGAAGGAAAAGACCTTGAAACTATTCTAGCGCATGTAGAGGACGTAAAAAATCACACTGAACTCTACATCGGTGTTTCAACTTTAGAAAATCTTGTAAAAGGTGGTCGCATTGGCCGTGTTACTGGTTTGCTGAGCTCTTTACTTAATATTCGAGTAGTTATGCAAATGAAAGACCATGAGCTTCAACCGATTGTCAAAGGTCGTGGATCGAAAACCTTTAAGAAATGGTTGGATGAGTTAGTAGCTACTCTTTCAAATCGTTCAGTAGCTGAGATTGGTATTTCTTATGCAGGTACAAATGAATTTGCAAATGAGATGAAAGCTGTTCTACAACCTTACGTTGAAAAACCAATTTCAGTTCTAGAAACAGGATCAATTATCCAAACTCACACCGGAGAAAATGCCTGGGCGATCTTAATTCGATATAGTTCCTAAAAAAATTGAGAAAAATCAATAAAAACGTGTTTTTGACTTGACCTAAAAGGAAATTTAGGTTATGATTATAAGTGTTAATTAGAAATAATTTTGGAGGATTCATTAACATGGCAAACAAACAAGATTTGATCGCTAAAGTAGCAGAAGCTACAGAATTGACTAAGAAAGATTCAGCAGCAGCAGTTGACGCTGTATTCGCAGCTGTAACTGAATTCCTTTCAGCTGGTGAAAAAGTTCAATTGATCGGTTTTGGTAACTTCGAAGTTCGTAAACGTGCAGCTCGTAAAGGTCGCAACCCACAAACTGGTAAAGAAATCAAAATCAAAGCTTCTAAAGTTCCAGCATTCAAAGCTGGTAAAGCTCTTAAAGAAGCAGTTAAATAATGATTTTATAAAAAGCCCGTCATATCAAGCATTTGAGCTTGTGTGACAGGCTTTTTTTGTGTATAGGGGGCAAATAAGGGGCAAAATCATAAAGAATCCAGTAAATCTAGGACATTATCATCCATCTTCTTGGTAACGTGTGTATAGATTTTATTAGTCGTTCGAGAGTCGGAGTGACCAACTCTTGCCATGATTGCTTTTAGAGGTACATTGTTTTCTGCTAGTCTACTAACAAGAGTATGTCTGAATATATGTGAAGTCAGATGTTTATCTATTGGATTTTTTAAACGTTTATTTGCTTTCTGGATTGCTAAGTTGAAAGAATTATTCTGAATCGGTATACCGTTTTTGGTAACAAAGATAAATCCAAGATCATTGAATGTTTTTCGAGTATTTTTAGAAAGTTCATTTATTGAGATAAACTCTTTTAAAATTTTAATCTCTCTCTTTGATAAGGATACGGTTCTGAAGCTTGCAGCTGTTTTAGTAGTTGTTTTAAATCCTTTTGAATACCCTACTGTTTTATCTAGAGTTCCATGGATTTTTACCGTCTTATTATCAAAATCAATATTTTCTAGTTTAATGGCAATAGCTTCACCTATTCGACAGCCATTGTATGACATAAATTCTGCAAGCAAACCTAGTCTATATGTATTATTTGTTCTGTACAATTCTTCTAATAATCTTTTTAGTTCATCCTCTTCCAAAAATTTCTTTTCTGTCTTTTCTAACTCTTCGATTGTTTTTATTTGTTTTGGAAGTTTTGCTCGTCTTGCAGGGTTGTCTTTGATGTATTCAAGATTAACTGCATAATCAAACGATAGATTTAAAATCATTTTATAGCGTTCTAGTTTTGAGCGAGAAATATCTAGATCATTCAAGAAACGCTGGATGTATTTAGTATCTATGTTTTTAACTTTAATTTCTGTATCAAATGCTTCCTTAAAATCGTTCACGCTACTAGTGAGAGAACTGATAGAACTACCTTTGATTTCTTTCTGGTAAAATGTCCACCATTCATCCAAAACGTGTTGATAAATCGCATCTGTTGATTGTATATTCTGTAAAGTTTCTTCTATACGTTCATCCAATAGTTTTTGAGCTTCTTTCTTCGCTCTGGATGATCCTGAGTCAAGTGTTACAGATACCCTCTTCAATTTTTCGGTGTATGGGTCTTTGTATCGCTCAAAAAATTTATACTTTCCATTCGGAAGTTCTTCCATCCACATTGATTTTTCCCCTTTATTTTGTTAAAATGGGTATAGAAAAGAGGGCTTTTTAATGCCATTCTTTCTATACACAGTACAACCTCACACTTTTGCTTGCAGGCGGTGTGGGGTTTTTAATAAACTAAAAGCCCTACTCATAAGAGCAGGGCTAGAATTGTCCTCTTGGGACAGTATCATTTATTTTGTCGTCAAGCGACCTTATGATTTTATTCTAACCCTAATTATAAAAAAAGTCAATAAAAATACTCGAATTTTAAAAAATATTTTTCAATGCCTCATCTATTTTATTCATAGTATCATCAGAAAGTACAATGCCATTCAAAATTGAATTACTATTTTTTGGATCATAGAGCCTCATTTTACTGATTGTTGTAACCTGATTCAACAGAACAATGCTATCTTTGTTCATATTCTGTGTTTTTTGAATAAATTTATTAGCATATTTCATTTTCTCTTTAAGTTCTGAAAGCAATATTCCATTTTCTATTTCTTCCTGTTTTATTTTATCTGCTTCAGCACTTGCAAAGTCTATATTTTTATTGATAGTTTGTAATTGTTCAAAAAAAGAATCGTCTCTATCAGAATCCGGTATTTTTTTAAGTATATCAAAAGCTTTTTTATTATCGTTGATTAACGACTCAACCATTACAGCCCTTTTATGCAATTCGTCATCTTTTTCCGAAAAACGATCATACAATTTAGTTAATTCTATAATTTTTCGATTAGCCTCATTTATCAGTAACCGAAACACTTCGTCGCCAATTGGAAATTGAAAATATTTTAAATTAGACAAATCAGTTGATTCTTTTACAGATGTTAAAGGCAATACATGAAGAAGATGGTTTGAACGTGCATCTGTTTTATTCAGAACTATCGCATAATGAAGGCCTCCATATTCTCTACCAACATTGAAACCAAAATCAGCATAAACGATACTTCCTCTTTTTAAAGCTTGAATACTTCTTGAGTTAAAAGCTTGCTCTATCTTTAAGTATTTTACCCAGTTCTCTATCCATTGTGCTATTTTATCAGATCGTTTATTATCTTCATCGTTCATTCTTTGAAGATGGTGAAGATAATCCTCCAGTTCTTGTATTACCGTTGCAGTGTAGACGGCTATTTCCTCATTTGTTCTATTACTTCCCATAATTTTTTCTCTCTCAATTTCTATATACACTGACAACTTCGCCAATAATTCGGAAGTCGGTGTCTGGTGTGATTGGCATATCCTTGTAAGCTGGGTTTAGGCTATGTAGGTATGCTTGGTCTTTATCAATCACCAGTTGCTTGATATAAGCATCACCATTGTAGTTAAACACTCCAATAACCCCGTTATTTAAGTCCACACTAGTCTGAATGAATACAAGGTCGCCGTCGTGGTAGTCAGGCTCCATGGAGTCCCCTTTGATGGGAATAACAAAATCGGCATCAACATCTACTGGCAACTCTATCCGTTCCACTCGTAAATCATTCAAATACTGCCCTGTACCTGCAGAAGCTGGGTGGTCGTAGTAGTCGTAACTATAGACCTGAATTGCTTCTGATACTTCGTTTACCTTCGTTTCTTCTTCGTTCCTCTGTCGATACATTTCGCTGTTTGCTTTTTGGCTCTCCCAAAGATCCTCAGAAGTCCGTAGTACGATTTTCTTATTATCAGTGTTTAATTTTCGAGCCGTATTTGTAATTTTTTCTAAAAGGGAGTCTGATGGTTGTGCGGTAGAAATCTTATTTTCAATAAGGTCGGATTTATTTATATTGAAATAGTTTGCCAAAAGTTCAATTTTACCAATCCGAGGATAAGTTATTCCTTTCAACCAATCGCGAACAGTGGTGTATTTTAAATCCAAGTCTGCGCATAATGTATTTCTATCTACCCCTTTTTGTTCCATGTAGAAACTCAGATTATTGGCAAAAATTTTTTTGTTTTCGATTTTCATTTCCGCTCCTCCTTATATAGTATATTTTACGGCAAAAACGCAAAAAAGTAAAGAATAAAATAAAAAAATTGCGAAAAAAACGCAAAAAAACTTGACATTGCGGTTAAACCGCAGTATAATATAATCAAGCTTAAGGAAATAACAAAAACCAAGAGCAAAAAAGAAAGGAGAAGAAAGATGAATGAACTAGAAAGAACAGCCCTCAATGAGATATTGAGGACCGTGACCTATATAGCTGAGAAGTTGGATGAAGTAGATTCTAAGATTTCTTTGAACGATTCACAAGTTCTTGGGCATCAAGAAAACTGAGTTTTAAATCCATATAGTGCAGAAAGCCGTGAAGATATTTTTTTAATGATTCTAAATCTTTGTCACTATGTTTTCTTGTGTAATGAGTTTCATCATTGCCGACAAAAACCGTAGCGGTGGCAAATGTTTTTAAACTTTGGTCATCGATATAGTTATCAATGACAGGTTTTAATAGCATTTTAGCAACTTTATCTTTATCAGCAGGATTATTAGCAATCACAAAGTCTTTAACAAAAAATTCTAGAGCTTTACGGTAGCCAATTCCTGCAATGAGATCTAATTGCTCTTGTTCTGCTTTCAGGGCTTGTAAATAAATTTCTTTACCAACGGGAGAAATTAACGTTATGTCGTCTGAAAACACTATATCACTTAATAATTCTGGTTTAACCTCTATAGGTAATACCGCGAAGGAAGTCTCTGAGTACGACCCGTCCTCACCAATTACATCAAATTCGTCGATAAAATAATGATTACATTGAAGACAGTATCGGTTAACACACAATCTATAATGTCTGTAACTTATTTCTTTCGTCCGATCGTCTATCTTTATAGGAGATGTTACTTTTTTACAAATTTTACACTTATCATCAAGATTGATATTTGTTCGATACATACCATTTGGATTTACTTCAACATACATATTCTTTTCTCCAATAATTTTATTTTAATTATACCATATTTGAAAGGGGGTGAGACAGTATGAAAGAAACAATAAAGGAATTTCTAAAATTCAGAAACCAGTTTACAAAACGAGAATGGTATGAAATTAACCAAACCGTCGAAGCTCGTTTAAATCAAAAAGCCGACCAGTTGAAACTAGACGACTTAGATTTAGAAATCATTTCTAAAAGACTAGAAAAAGTTATCTAGAAACAATGAGGTGAAAGAATGAAGCAAGAAATTGAAATCAATATGCAACATCATGACCTTGTATTGCTTGCAAGAAAAAACTACCCCATAATTCTGGTGGATGGTATTCCACTAAACGGAGTAGAGAAAATTGAATTTACACAAAATGATTTTTGGGAAAACTGTTGCGTGAAATTAATTTTTAATGAAAATGTTAAAAGCAATCCTATTCCGTACAACGATATTAATCTATTAAAAAGATTATAGACAAGTCCTGATAGGATAACCGTACGGGATGCGTTGAAAGAAAAGTATCAATAACTTTTTTACGATTAACGCCATCAAATACAGATTTATGAAGTTTGAACGACTCTTGATTTTTAGATTTTGCTAATTCATAGTGATCAATCAGAGTTTTTAAAATAACTTCATCCATTTCATCACCTCCTTTCTGCTTACATTATAGCAGAATTGCGAGGAACAAATAGAAAAATAAGGAGGTATATCCGATGAACGAAATAGGACTGATTGCAGTAACAACCGTAAACGTAACTTGCGCTTTAATAAATCTAATTTGCTTTATTAAAGACCTGATGGATTAATTTATTTTTAGAAAGATAAGGAGGTAGGAACGTGCAAAAAATGACATTAAAAACACTAAGGACACTCAAAAATTGGAGACAAAGTGATGCGGCAGAAGCTGTGAATGTATCAGTTGATACTTGGGGCCATTGGGAACGTGGGGTAACAGAACCTAGTGTCTCAAAAGCATATCAAATTGCTAGTGTTTTCGAGGTCTCAGTAGATGATATTATTTTTTTACCCGAAGTTGCGGTTTAACCGCAAAAAGATAGAAAAGGAAAAGAATGGTTGAAAATAAGCGAAGAGAAAGGAGTAAACATGAATGAACTAGAATGGTTTTACTTTGCTATCATTGTCAATACTATCATCGGTTTTGCAACATACTATGCTAGCAAAAGAGATAGGAAAAAGCGCATCAACGAGTATAAAAAAACACAAGATGATGAGCTTAAAAGAATTAGAAATAAATTTAATTTATGATTTCTTAGAGGTCTTTTGAATAAATTTTTTATTTAGATTTTGTTTGTGACTATTTGCTTTATCAGCTATTTTTAAAGCCTTGTCCAAATCAATCTCGCCTGTTAAAACTTTGTAGGAAAGATCATTCACCTTCATAAGCTCGTCAGTTTTGGCATCAAGTTGAGATACTTTTTCAAGTTCTTGCAACCGTAATTCATGAGCTTGTTTGACTTTTTCAAGTTCTAAAACATGTTGCTGTTTGAGGGTATCTATCTGATAATGAAATTCTCTTTCGAGTTTTTCAACAATATGTGAATGTTCTTTAGCTTGTTTTTCAATCTCAGCTTTATTGTTTGCCTTAGATGCAGCATACGACCATAACCCTGAGATTATTGCAAGAATGACACTAATTGCAGGTTGAATAAGAACTTGATATTCCATAAGATTTCTCCAATCATTTTATTATTTTTATTATACCAAATTTAGAAAGGAGAGCGTATGACAGACTTTAAAAATTTAGATTGTCAATTCATCTTTCAAGAATGCGAATGAGAATTATACTGCTGTTAGTAATAGCTTTATCAACGATCCTGCGCTGGATTTTACAGCGGTTGGCATCATGATGGTGGTGCTGGCCAATCACCCAAATTGGCAAGTCTATCCGGATGAGATAGCTAAAAGAAAAGGTGTTAACCGGAAGACAATCGATAAGTATTTCAAAATCTTTGAAGAGGCTGGATATTTGCGAAAAATCAGAAAAAAACCTCCTGGAAATGGAGGGAGTCATATATTCAGATTCTTTTCAGATGTAAAAATATCTGATTTCCAATTCGATATTATGAAACAGAGATTAAACTTATCTATCAAAAGGGCGTCTATGAATTATGATTCTGACATTCCAAAAAGTGAGATGTCAGAAAGTGAGATGTCAGAAAGTGAGATGTCAGATTTTGGGCACTAATAAATACTAACTAACAACAAGTATTAAATAACAATAAATATTAACTAACAACAAGTCCTACTTCTCTAAATAAATAAAAGAGAGAAATTTAAAAATTTCAATTTAGGACTTTAATTTGAAAGGAGGAATCGAAATGAATAATTTAAGTATCAGCGTCAAAATTTCTAATTCAGAGGAATTGGTAGAAGCTAGTCAAGAAGTAGCTAAAAAAGCCGAAGAATTGCAAGAAGCAATCAAACGGCTTAACAAGGTTAAGTTAAAATTAGAAACCGAGTTTCTTCATGATGATGAATGATGATCCATTGCCATTCTAGAAAGGAGAAAGATATATGCCGAGACCGAAACATTGGCCGTATGTTGCTAAAAAAAGCAAAGGAAGGCCACGATTAAGTAAATTGTCCTTACGTGACAATAAATTGATTTTGGATTCCAAAGAATTAACAGGGGTCAAAAATTATGAATTGAAAAATCTAGAATCAACGACAAGATTTTCTGAATTAAAAATTACTTTACTTGTTAAGTTGGTCTGAAATAACTTTTGGAATGACTTCTACAGAGATTTCTTTTAAAACATTCAATGAAAACGAGCCCACTTTTGAAGCTATGCTCTTAGTTTTATTCCAATTTGTATCTTGTCTAATGTTAGCAAGGAACTCGTGCGCTTCTGGAGACAAGTCAATAATAATTGCGGATAAATCGGAAGTGTAAGTTACTTCTCCAATAAAAAAACCTGCGCAATCTGCTTGACGAATGTGATAAAAAACAGTATCTACTCCATATTTATTAAATAAAGGTTCGTCCGTTTCTTCGTAGTAGATCACAACATTATCAAATGTAGATTTTGCTTCGACATCAAGCAATAGGTCACGAATACAATCAGGATTTAATTTCATCAGAATTACCTCGTTTTATTTTCATTATACCAAATTTAGAAAGGAAAAAAATAATGAAACCAAACCGATATCCGTATAGCGGAAAAATAAAAAAGCCTATCAAACAATCGATAGACTTTATGATAGACAAAGATGCTATTCTTCGAATTTTCCAATCGAAGCACCCAATATCTGATCTAGAAATAGAAAAACGTATGGCATTTTAAATGGTCCGCCGATTGAATTGGTGTGAACTTCGACATCTACTAATAAGATTGCTGTTGGATTTTTTGGATCGTATTCAGAAACTCGAAGTTCTTTTATGTTTTGAGCAATCGCAGATACGTCAGGATAATCAGAGCTATCAGGATTATAAGCTTCTCCAATGTATCGCCCTGCAGCTGTTTGGACTATCAACTTGTGACCTGTATTCTTAGCGATAATAGCTTGTGTTAGTAGAATGTCATATTTTTCTAAGTTGTTACTCATAGTGTCCCCTCCTTTCCGTTGAACTTTTGACTAAAACAGTGAGAGGTCCTAGTCAAAAGTTATTATATCAAATCAAGGAGGAATCACATCGGTCTCAAGACTGATATATAGGAGGTTGAATGGAAGATAAAATCATAGAATTAGCTGATTACTTTATCAGTGAGAACACAACATACAGAGAAGCTAAAATAGCGTGTGAGAAGCTATTAAAACAAGTTAGCCATGAGATTGAACTCAGGGCGATGGAAAGTAAAATTCCTAAACAAAAAAGCACCTAACAAGAAGTCAGGCGCTTACTAAAATAACTAACTGAATTATATCACAAAAAGAAAGGAAAATCTATGCCAAAGGCAGAAATTACTTACAAGCCAGTTGGAATAAATGAAAAAGCGACTCATGGCGATTATGAGCATATTTGTCAAATGTGGGAAGGGTTGACAGTAGCAACTCTCAAAACGTGGGCGAAAGAAATGCGCGATCATCAAGACTTTAAACAGTTCATTGACAATCCAACACATAAGTTAGTATTTATCAATTATGAAGGCTTCCGACTGTTTGTTAAATGGAAGAGCAGAAATCGTTATCGCACTAAAAAAGAAACATTACCAGAAATGTTGGAAAACTTGAAAAAAGAAAAACAATTAGGAGTTTTGACATGAAGTTACTAGACAAACTTACAAAATGGTTTTTTAACACAACCAAAATTGAAGTCAATACAGACTGGCGATTAGTCGCATTAGACTTGAACCGTGAATTGATTGAAGAACGAGAAGAAAACAGAATACTTTATCAACGTATCGCTGACCTTGAGAAACTACTAGAGGTATAGAAAATGACAGAACCAAACATTTTAAGTCAGATTTTAGGTATCTTAGCATCGGTCGTCTGCTTATTCGCTATCTTGGTCTTAATTGCAAATAGTGAACAGAAAGCACGAAGACAAAAAGAAGAACAAGAAAAACTAGATCAAGCAGTTATTGAAGTTTATCAGCAAGGGCGAAATCAATTCAATAATATCGCACGTCAAAACATTCGTAATTGCGACAGAAAATTCACGTTTGACACACAAGCGCCCGTAGGTCTTAGACCTGACTTACTAGGACTACCGCAACCAAAGGAGTAATAGAAATGAAAAAATATGAATTATTAGTAGAAGACACAATCACTTTTTTTGGAGTGCAACTTTTTAGAATTAAGGCTTTAATTTCATTTAGTGGAATTGAAAAAGGGGAAGTTGGCGGATATATTGCAAGTGAAAAAAATTTAAGTCAATCCGGCAACGCTTGGGTATACGGCGACGCTTTGGTATACGGCGACGCTAAGGTATACGGCAACGCTAAGGTATCCGGCAACGCTTGGGTATCCGACGACGCTAAGGTATCCGGCAACGCTAAGGTATCCGACAACGCTAAGGTATCCGGCAACGCTAAGGTATATGGCAACGCTAAGGTATACGGCAACGCTTGGGTATACGGCAACGCTGAGGTATATGGCAACGCTGAGGTATATGGCAACGCTTGGGTATCCGACGACGCTAAGGTATACGGCAACGCTTGGGTATATGGCAACGCTTGGGTATCCGACGACGCTAAGGTATACGGCAACGCTAAGGTATCCGGCAACGCTTGGGTATCCGACGACGCTAAGGTATACGGCAACGCTTGGGTATATGGCAACGCTTTGGTATACGGCGACGCTAAGGTATATGGCAGCGCTGATTATATTGTTTTCAAAAATACATGGTCCAGTTGTCGTTATTTCACTTACACAAAATCAAACAGAAAATGGAAAGTTGGTTGTTTTTATGGTAGTGGTGCTGAATTGATTAAAAAGGCATATAAAGATAGCAAAAAATCCGGTGATTTTTATAAAGCATATGTCGATTTTGTCGAAAAACTAGAAGAGATTGAGAATATCCACAAGGAGCAATAAACATGAACCTTTATATATGGGATTGTGGTTGTTGCGACTGCGGACATGAATTTGAAGTGATTGACAGTTACCCGCCTATCGAGTGTAAAGAGTGCGGGAGTACAGAATTAAGATGCGTATTTATCGGGAGGGAATATGATTAGCAGAGAAATGAACGCAATTGAAATTGAAGTTTTGAACCTGATTGCAAATAAAGCGAGTTTTGAAAAACCTATCTCATCAAATAGTCTACAAGGCGAGACAGGGTTGTCAAAGCGCCCACTTGAACAGGTAATCGAAAGCCTAAGGGTAAACTTTGGACACCCGATTGTGGCCAAGAAATTCAAACCGAACGGATATTATCTTCCTAAAAACGAGGAAGAAAGACAGGCAGGTCTAGCACCATACCGACGGCAAATCCTAACCGAGCAAAAGAATTTGTCCATCGTTATGGCAGTGGATTTGAACAAATACTGGAGCGCATAGAATGAAAAAAAGATATTGGCAATACGGAATGCCCGAAACACAGCGAGAATATTCATTACCACATATTACTATGGAAAATACTGAATGTGTCTTTGATGATAATTTTAGAGACGGTGCAAAAAACTTGTATTATTTCAAAAATGGCTTTGGCGCAAGTGTTATAAATCGCAGTTTTTCATACGGAGTAGAGGTTGCTGTTATTAGTGAAAAAAATAACTGGGGAATTTGCTACGATACACCGATTACTGATGATGTTATCGGATATATTAGAAATGAAAATGAATTGCTTGAAATTCTTAATAAAATTCAAGCATTAAAAAAAGGAGAATAAAATGGCGACACTATACGAACTTACTGGACAATTCCTTGATATTTATAACATGAACTTGGACGATGAAACAAAAGCAGATACGCTTGATAGCATCGACTGGCAAACAGACTACGAAAACAAGGTAGAAAACTATGTCAAAGTTATCAAGAATACCGAAGCGGATATTGAAGCACGCAAGAATGAGATCAAACGACTAACTGAATTGAACCGAGCAGACGAACGCAAAAACGAGCGCATGAAAGAAGTCTTAAAAGAAAGTATGGACTTAACCGGACATGAACGGGTGGACACTTCACTATTCAAGGTATCTTTCAGAAAATCTGAAGCCGTGGAAGTGGACGACTTACTTCTTCCGGAAAGCTATAAAGTTGCAACGTGGAAAGCTGACAAGAAGCGCTTGAAAGAAGACTTGAAAAACGGCCTTGAAATTTTGGGCGCTGAATTGGTAGAACGTAAGAATTTGAGTATCAGATAGGACTTGGAATATGAAAAAATCAGAAACATTAACAGAGTTTAGCAAGGCTTTTGCTAAAACACAAAAAGAAATGAAGCAACCATTGAAAGATGCAAACAATCCATTTTTCAAAAGTAAGTACGTTCCACTTGAAAACGTGGTAGAAGCTATCACAGAATCAGCAAGTAAGAACGGGTTATCATTTACACAATTCCCGTCAAGCGATGAACTTGGGAATGTAACGGTTGGGACACTTGTTATGCATGAGTCGGGAGAATGGATTGAATATGATCCAATCAAAATGAAACCAGTCAAAAATGACCCGCAGTCTATCGGTTCAGCTATCACTTACGCTAAACGTTACGCATTGTCAGCTATTTTTGGGATAACAAGCGACCAAGACGATGACGGCAATGAAGCAACGCAAACAAAAAAGCAACCAGCGACAAAATCAAAAAAACAAGATGAACCCGTTATCTCGGTTGAAAAAGCAAACTACTATTTGAAAGAAATTGCTAAAATTTCAACCGAAAAAGGAAAAGAAGACGGCTCAATCGTGAAATGGTTCTTGAAACATTTAGGAGTTGCAGACTATAAACAAATCAAAGAATCGCAAGTAGAACAAGCTGATATGCTTTTGAACAAACTGAAAGGAAACTAAAAATATGATGAACTCAATTTGCCTTGTCGGAAGACTTACGAAAGATGTAGATTTACGTTATACCCCGTCAAACGTGGCCGTCGCTACGTTTTCCCTTGCAGTCAATCGCACGTTTAAAAACGAAAACGGCGAACGTGAAGCTGATTTTATTAATTGCGTGATGTGGAGACAACAAGCTGAAAATCTTGCTAATTGGGCTAAAAAAGGCGCATTGATTGGAATTACTGGACGCATTCAGACACGAAGTTACGACAATCAGCAAGGTCAACGGGTTTATGTAACCGAGGTAGTTGCTGAACAATTCCAGTTGTTAGAAAGTAAAGGACAAGGCAATCAAGGACAACAAAAACAAGCACAACAACAAACGCCCGATTTTTCACGAAACGAAAACACAAACACAAATCCGCTTGAAATTTCAGACGATGATTTGCCGTTCTAAAAATGAGGGAGCGTATGACAGAATTAAGCAAAGTTGATTATATAGCTAAAGAAGATGCCATAGATTTTATGGAAAAGATGCCGGACAGTTGTATTGATTTAATCATAACAGATCCGCCTTATTTGATAAATTATAAAACAAACTACAGAAAAGAAAATCATAGATTTTCAGAAGTTATTCAAAATGACGACAATCCGGAATTGGTTAAAAAATACATAAAAGAATGTTATCGGATTTTAAAGGATAATACGGCAATTTATATGTTTTGTTCGTTTGATAAGATTGATTTTTTTAAAAAAGAAATTGAAAAATATTTCACAGTAAAAAATATCATTATATGGCGCAAAAATAACCACACGGCCGGCGACCTGGAAGCACAATTCGGAAAACAGTATGAAATGATAATACTGGCAAACAAAGGACGAAAAACATTTAATGGCGAACGTTTAACGGATGTGTGGGATTTTAAAAGAGTAAGTCATGAAAAGTTGATACACCAAAACCAAAAGCCAATCGAACTAATAAAGCGATGTATCATTAAACATTCAAATGTCGGGGATATTGTTTTCGACGGCTTCATAGGAAGTGGGACAACCGCAGTCGCATCGTTAGATACAGAAAGGCACTTCATAGGGACTGAGATTGATGATTATTATTTTGATATTGCGCAAAAAAGAATCAGTTCACACAATAGCCAGTTGAGTTTTTTTGATGAAATATAAACCGAGGGCAACTTATGGAAAAACTAATTTTAAAATTTGAACTTGACAGAAAACAGATGATTTCAGCGAATGACAGACTACACTTTCAGAAAAAAGCTAAAATCACAAAGTTTTTACGACAACTTGCGCATTATGAAGGGCGGAATACTCTAAGAGATTACTTTGGCTTACCTTTTAACGAGGAAAAGCCTTGCAAAGTGATTGTTTGGGTATTCGCCCCAACTAATCGCATATACGACCCGCCGAACTGGTCTCCAACAAGCAAAGCGCTATTAGACGGATTGACAGATGCGAAGTTTTGGACAGATGATAATTATCACGTTATCAAGTCAACGGATTTTCGACACGGCGGGAAGTCTGGAAACAAGAAATATAGAATTGAACTTGAAATATCAAGGATAACTGAAGATGAATATTAAACAACAAATGATTGAATCGCTAGAACGTTCAATCGAAAAGCAAACGCAAGAATTGAAGAATTATCTGAACCTTGCGTGAAGTCACTTGCACACTCACGAAGCGCAAAACGTGATTTTTGGAAGAAGAAAATCAAATACCACTAAAGTAAGATAAAGGAGTTAGAAGGATGAATATAGAAGAATTGATTGAGAAATACAAGGATGCTTTAAAGAGAAGTGCTCCTTTTACAATCACAAGTATTCATGGTGTTTTGGAAGATTTAAAACAACTAGACGAACCCGAAAAAGTGAAAGTATCTGAGGAAGAAGCAAAATTCCTTGAAACGTTTGATTTTGACAGAGGCTCAGATATTACAAAGGCTTTATATTATGTATCAAGAGCAGGCTGGGGACATCAAATTACAGATAATAATAATGTTGAGATGAAAGACTTGACGGAAGATGTTGTTTTTTTTGTAAAAAACAGAAAAAGATTAATAAAAGCCATACTTGACGGCTATGAGGTAGAGAAGGAAAAGCGGTATATGGTGAAGATGAAAGGCTTGAGTGAATGTTATAACTATCTCAATTATGATTCAATTGATGATGAATGGTATTTCACTGATGCTGAAAATGGATCTGCTGTGGGGACACATCACACCCGCAAGAAGTTTGAAGATGCTGGCTTTGGTGAAGTGTTTAACAGTCCATTGTTTGAAGTTGAGGAGGTGGAGTGATGAAAGAAATTATTATGGCTACATTGCCTAACAAAGAATTGAACAGATTGATAAAAATTGAATTGACGGTCCAAACAATGATTGACCGTGGACTTATTGACGAAGAGCAGTTTAATGAAATTATGGATGAAGAAGAGTGAGGAGGTCACGAATTGAAACGATTTATCGAAATTTTGATTGTGTTTTCTGTTGGACTGAATGTCTGGCAGAGTATCCACATAAAAAAACTAGAAGAAAAGCGCCCGATTCTGATCTACAAAGCAGATAATCGAGGCGCAGAAATCAAAGGCAGAGTCGTCCACAAGGAGAAGATCGGCGAACTCTACACGATCACAATACAGAACTACGGCATTTTCGTAGTTACTAAAACAAGTTATGAGTCATTGAGGATTGGAGACGAGGTGAGATTATGAGACCTAAAAAATATCCGTACTTAGGAGCTAAAAAGGCAAAGAAAACAACTAAAGAAGATAAGCAAGAGCTTGTAGTCTTTCCAAACATTGCTATCAGAAAAGATTTGCTCAAGCATGTCTACACGGTTGTCAGCTACCATTCTAGCGCTAGTATTATTTACTTCAGGATTCCTAAAATTTTTGGATACGATGAACAAAAAGCAAAAGTAAATCTAAGCTATGAGGAAACAATCAAAATACTTAATAGCTACTAAAATAAAAAAAGCCAAGGCACTCTCTGCCTCGACAACGTTTTCAATAATATTATTATACCACAAAAAGGAGATAGAGAGTGAAGGCAAAAGAGCTTTTGAGCGAGTTGCAAAACCTCGACATGGATATCCAGAGCAGAATAGACGAAATCAACGAACTTGAAGCTGGCCTGCTCTCAAGTCCTAAATGGTCCGAGGTTAAAGTTAAAGGGGGGCAATCCAGGAAGATTGACGACGTCTATGCTCAACTCATAACCATGAAGGGTGAAATCGAGAAAGACACGAATGTCATAATCAATCGGAAGATAGAACTCGGTCGTATGATCAATAAATTGGCCAATCCTAAACATCGGACAATCTTGAGGATGACTTACATCAATAAAGGTACAGCTGATAGTATTTGCTATGATTTAAAAATGAGCCGTACAACCTATTACAGATTAAAAAATGAGGCTATTTTAGCCCTGGAAGAAGTCATCTGATGTTATAGGTTCAAAATGGGACTATTTGGGACGGCACGGTTCTAAAAATCTGTTAGAATGGTAGTATCAAATGCTGCGGCAGATGATACTCCTTTATGAAAATTGAGGCTACGGCCTCTCTAGACGACGAGAAGGGTTCTGACACTCTCTTCTATTTGTTGTTCCATTTGAGAAGTGTCCTTGGTTCAATTCCAGGCGTCGTCATAAAGGCTACAAAAAAATAAAAAGCAAAGGTAACAATATACTATTGGTTCTGATAGAGGTTAGTAGTCGCCTCTCGTTAAGTCACTCATTGAGTGGCTTTTTGATTTTTCAAGAAGTGGAGGTGATGGAAAATGGGATGACTGAAAAACAAAAGATTTTTGCCGATGAGTACATCATCGAATTAAACGCAACTAAGGCTTATAAAAAGGCGTATCCGAACGTTAAGAAAGATAAAGTCGCACAAGTAAATGGTAGTAGACTGCTATCAAATGCTATGATAAAGGCCTATATAGACGAACGATTGGAACAATTAAAGTCCGAACGTGTCGCAGACCAACAAGAAGTACTTGAATTTTTAACGGCAGTCATGCGTGGAGAAATAACCGAGCCTTTATTGGTGCTTGACGGGGACGGCTATCAAAAAGTCATGGATGCTAAACCGAACGTGTCAACAAGAAAGAGTGCAGCGGTTGACCTCGGTAAGCGTTACGGCTTGTTTGTTGATAGGCAAGAAATCACTCAAAAAACAATCGACATAAAGGTTGGTGATTGGGATGATAACGAAGAATAAACCTAAAATCAATATCATTATTGATTATCCAAGCCGTGTTTTTAACAAACATATCTTTGATAAGCTATACGACTATTCAACCTTTACTGAAGTTCACTATGGTGGTGCTTCGAGTGGTAAAAGTCATGGCGTGATACAAAAGGTTGTTTTCAAATCTTGTCAAGACTGGAAGCTTCCACGCAAGGTTTTATTCTTGCGTAAAGTAGGTTCTACAGTTCACGATTCGATATTCGAGGATGTGAAGCAATGCTTGGATAGTTGGCAATTACTTGATAAATGCAAAGTAAATAATTCAGCATATCGCATTGAGCTACCAAACGGCGCACAGTTTATTTTTAAAGGGTTAGACAATCCGGAAAAAATCAAGTCAATCAAAGGCGTGTCAGATGTAGTCATGGAAGAAGCGTCAGAATTTACGCTTGATGATTACACACAGCTAACTTTGCGTTTACGGGATAAAAAGCACTTGAACAAACAGATATTCTTGATGTTTAACCCGGTATCGAAAGTTAACTGGACGTATAACGCTTTTTTTGTGAAGAAGCCTAAAAATACAGTTGTTTATCACACATCATACAAAGACAATCGCTTTTTAGATCAAGTGACTATCGAGAATATCGAGGAACTAGCAAATAGGAACGAAGCGTATTACAAAATCTATGCTTTAGGAGAGTTTGCGACACTTGACAAATTGATTTTCCCTAAGTATGAAAAACGACTGCTTAACAAGGAAGAATTGGCGCACTTGCCAGCTTATTTTGGCCTTGACTATGGTTTTATCAATGACCCGTCAGCCTTGCTTCATGTAAGGATAGACGATGAAAACAAGCGCTTATATGTCGTCGAGGAATTTGTAAGAAAAGGTTTAACAAATGACAAGATAGCCGAAGCAATCAAGGCGCTTGGATATGCTAAAGAGCAGATAAGAGCAGATAGCGCTGAAAAGAAATCAAACCAAGAATTAAGAAATCTTGGTATTCCACGAGTGATAGATGTCCAAAAGGGTGCTGGCTCGGTTATGCAAGGTATACAATACTTACTTCAGTATGAATGGATAGTTGACGAAAGGTGCGTAAAGTTGATTGAAGAACTTGAAAATTATACTTGGAAGAAAGATAGAAAGACAAACGAATACATCAATGAACCGGTAGACAGCTATAATCACTGCATAGATGCTATCAGATATGCTTTGCAAGATAGGATATATCAAACAAGAAAAGATGTAGATGTTGACAAGGCTATCAGTAAAATCAATAAGATGTTTAGGAGGTAAAGAGTGGATAAAGTAAACGAATTTGAACACGGTATAGACACGACTACGAAAGCGAGGTTTGACAGTCTATACTTTGGAACAATCGCAAACGAGCAATTCAGATATACTTCAAGTGATGAATTGTTAGGAACTGCGAACGGTAAGAAGGCTTTTAGAGATATGATTGATACTTTCTTTACTAGTCAGCAAAAACGCTTGAAAGTGCTATCTTCGTATGCTAAAGGCGACAATTACAGTATTTTGAACGGACATAGACGACTTGACAACGAGAAAGCAGATTATCGAGTCCGTCATAAATGGGGCGGATATATTTCTAGCTTTGCAACTAGCTATGTTATCGGAAATCCTGTTTCAGTCGGTATTTTAGAGGGCGCAAACAAAGAGCAGCTTGACACAATTCAAGAAATTGAGTGGAACAATGACATCAACGCATTGAACGGCGATTTAGCGCTTGACGCTTCAATCTATGGCCGTGCTTTTGAATATCACTTTAGAGATAAAGACGGAGCGGACAGAGTTGTTTCTATCAGTCCGCTTGAAATGTTTGTGATCCGTGATTTAACAGTCGAACAGAATATCATTTGCGCCGTTCATCTTCCAGTCTTTGCGGATAAAGTGAACATGACGGTTTACACTAAAGACCAAGTTATTACTTTTAAACCATTTTCTATTGGTTCGGTAAAATTGGCGGTCGATACAATCACGAAGCATGAATACAAAGATGTACCCGTTGTCGAGTGGTGGAATAACCGCTATCGCATGGGCGACTTTGAAAGCGAAATCCCGTTGATTGATGCGTACGATGCTGGACAATCAGACACGGCAAACTATATGAGCGACTTGAATGATGCGATGCTTGTTATCAAGGGTGACTTGGATGCTATCGGTGCAAGTGCTGAAAGTGTCGCTAAAATGAAAGATGCTAACACGCTACTTTTACAGACTGGAATTAGTGCAAATGGACAACAAACAAGTGCAGATGCTGGATATATCTATAAACAGTATGATGTAAACGGTACAGAAGCGTATAAGAACCGTTTAGCAAACGACATTCATCGTTTCAGTCGTATTCCTAACCTTGAAGATGACCGCTTCAATGCTACTTCATCCGGAATTGCCTTGCTTTATAAGATGATTGGCCTTGAACAAGTACGCAAAGATAAGGAAACGTTCTTTACTAAGGCTTTGCGCCGTCGTTATGAATTGATTAGTAACATTCACAAGGCTATCAATAAGCCATTGATTGAAGCTAGCAAGCTGACATTTACATTTCATCCTAACATTCCACAAGATGTATGGAATGAAATTAAAGCGTATATTGAAGCGGGCGGAGTAGTATCACAAGAAACACTCATGAACAACGCTAGCTTTACAGACTACAAGACGGAGCAAGAGCGCATTTTGAAAGAACAAGGCGCAAGCGACCATGAAATCATGCGGTTAGTAGGTGGCATGAATGAGCAAGAAAGCTGATAACCGTTTATATAACGCTGAACGTAAAGCACAAGCTGAACTAATCAAGCGTGATTTAGACCGTGATAAACTGATAACACAGTTATACCAGGAAAGCTATGACCGACTGCAAGCGCAGATAGATAAGTTTTATCTTGGTTATGCTGGGCGTGAGGGTTTAACAAAGCAAGAAGCAATGAAGCGTGCTTCTGAATTTGACGTTACGAAGTTTGCAGAAAAGGCAAGAAAAGCTGTTAAAGAGAAAGATTTCAGTCACAAGACTAATTCTTGGTTGCGAGTTTATAACTTGAAGATGAAAGTCAGCAGGCTGGAACTTTTGAAAGCTGAATTAGGGCTTGAAATTAATAATTTGACAAGTAACCTTGATGAAGTGTTTGATAAGGCACGTAGAAGTGAATATTTAGCCGAATTCAAGCGACAAGCGGGTATCTTGGGTATTTCTTCAAATGGAGCGAAAAAGCGCTTGGATTCGATTTTAGACGCTGATTTCTACGGACAATCTTTTTCTAGTCGAGTATGGGGCAAAAACGGACTCCAATCCATGCTTCAAAGAGATGTTTTCGCTTCTTTAAATCGTATCTATACAGATATGAACGGCTACCAAAAAGAGATAAAGCGTCTTGCTGAAAGGTATAACACTAGCGAATCAAGTGCTAAACGGTTGTTAAAGACCGAGATAGCAAGAATAAACGCTGACACAGACCACGCTGTCATGAAAGATAACGGCTTCACGCATATGATTTTTGTCGCAGAAAGTGGCGCTTGTGATATTTGCAAGCCGTTAGATAATACGGCAGTACCGATTGACAAGGTTGAAAAAGGCGTGAATATGTTTCCAATGCATCCGAATTGCAGATGCTCAGCGTACGGACATATTGAAATGAAGTATAAAGACGGAAGAAGTACGCTGGATGAATTTAATAAAGATTTTTAACCGTATATAACCTATACGGTTTTTATATGCGCACAAAAAAGGATAGAAAACAATGCTAAAGTTATTAAGTAAGATAAAAAATAAAATAAAAAATAAAATAATTCCAAAGCACCCTTTGTTAGTAGCACATGAAGAAATTGCGAAATCGATAGCAGAGGGATTTAAAAAAGGTATTGAAGGTGAAATTTGAAATTTCACCTTTTTTAATTGTCCAAACCGTGCTGATGACATTAAAGGCTGCATGAGTTCGGGGAGGTTGCCCGTAAAAGCGTAAAGAAAGGAGCCGAACATGGCAGAAGAACAAACACAGACGGTTGAAACACAAACACCGGAAGCAGTAGAGGAACAAGCTAGCACTCCTAAGCAAGAACCGGAAAAGACAGTATCAATCGCAGAAATGCAAAGACGACTTGAGCAAGCGGAGAAAAAGCACGCTCAGTCAACACAAGAAGCTATTGCTAAAGCTTTGGAAAAGTATAAAGCGGAAACCGAATTATCGGGCAAAGAACTCGAAGAATACCGCAGAAAAGAAGCTGAAGCAGAAAAGCAATCACTACTTGATAAAATCGCTGGACTTGAGAAAGAACAAACCAAGCGAGAATTGACAGATGAAGCTATTAAAACTCTATCAAGTCGTAAGTTGCCTGTAAATGAACGAGTGCTTGCTTTTGTCGTAAAAGACACGGCAGACGGCACACTTCAAGCTATTTCAGACTTTGAAAGCATTATTAGTGAAATCAAGTCTGAATACACACAATCAGAACCGCCCGCAGTAAGTACGGCGTTTGGTGGTTCAAAAACTCAATCAAGCGGAGAAATCTTCCGCAATTCAAGAATTATCTAAAGGAGATTTTATAAATGACAGTACAAACTTTTAACCCTTCAAAAGTCCTTGTTTCACAGAAACCAGACGGAACTCTTCACAAAGAATTTACAGACATCATCATGAAGGAAGTAGCTCAAAACTCTATCGTGATGCAACTTGGTAAGTATCACGAAATGGACGGCAAACAAGAAAAAACAGTCCACGTTCAAACTGACGGCGTTTCAGCTTACTGGGTAAATGAAACAGAAACAATCAAGACTGACAAGCCTGAAATCGTACCAGTAACGCTTCGTGCTCACAAACTCGGTATCATTCTTCTTGCTTCTCGTGAAGCGCTCAATTACACTTGGGAAAAATTCTTTGAAGACATGAAACCACAAATTGTTGAAGCGTTCTATACTAAGATTGACGAAGCCGGACTACTTGGACATGAAACACCATTTGCAAACTCAGTCACTAAGGCTGCTAAAGATGCAAACAAAGTCATTGGCGGACCAGTAACTTATGAAAACATCTTGAAACTTGAAGACAAACTTTTGGACGACGACATCGAAATCAACGCTTTTGTATCTCGTGTGTCTAACCGTTCAGCGCTTCGTGATGCTCGTGACGGCGATAAGAAAACAATCTTTGACAAGGACACTAACAAACTTGACGGAACTGTTGTCGTTGACATGAAATCTAAACAATTCAAGAAAGGTGATTTAATTGCTGGGGACTTCGATAACCTTATCTATGGTGTCCCTTATAACATCAACTACAAGATTTCTGAAGAAGGCCAAATCACGACTGTTAAGAATGCAGATGGAACTCCAGTAAACCTATTTGAACAAGAAATGATTGCTATCCGTTGCACAATGGACATCGCAGTTATGATCACTAAGACAAACGCATTTGCTAAGTTGACAGACGCTGCAAACGTTTAGAAAGGAGCTTGTAAATGGCTTACATTGTAACAACAAATATCGTTGATACCAAAGACAACAATCGACTGTACGAGAAAGGCGAGGTTTTCCCTCGTCTTGACTTGAATGTGTCAGATGCTCGCATTAGAACGCTTTTGAAAAAAGGCGTTATCGAATCAGACGGGGCGCAAGGTGACATTGTTTTGCCTAAAGATGAACCTGTTGAAGAAATCGAAGAAGAAGCAGGGGAATAATCATGGATGATGCCCAACTTGCAAAAATCAAGCGTCGGTTGGGTATTGACCTTGCCGACACAAAAGAAAATGACTTGTTAAAAGATTTAGTTGAAGATGCTGAAAGCTACTTCAAATCACTTACTGGTTCAGTATATATTGACAGTAAGTATAATTTTATGATTGAAAACGTTGTTTATAAACTCTATGGACGTAAAGGTTCAGAAAGTGTATCGAGTGAAACGGTTGATGGATATTCAGTAACCTATCAAGACTTTGACAACCTATTCAAGCCTTACATGGCTATCTTGAATAAGGATTTTGGCCTTGACGGTTCACAACGCCAACGCGGAAAGGCAATCTTTCTATGAAAACTCCGCACAGAATTACGCTCGTAAGAGGGAAAGGCGTTGCGAAGTACAATCCGGAAACGGATAGCTATGACAACCAGGATGAACAATCCGAAGTTGTACCATGTTTTGTGAATTTCATTCAAAAAGCAAAGGTTTTCGAGTTATACGGAAATCGTTCCGATGTCGTCATGATATGCAGATTTCAGCAAGAGCAAGAACCGTTCTTGTATGCAATCTATGACGGGTTCAGATATGAACAGATTGATAGCGTAGAAGCCTCAAAATGCTCTGTACGGCTCAAAAGGACGGTTAAGGTATAAATGGGCGTAAATATTGAATGGCATGGCTTAGAGAAGCTAACAAGCACGATATACAACGCACACCCTAAAGCAGTAGAACAATCTATCCAAGTATTGAAAAACAATGCTGAAAAAGGAAAGAAAACTGCTCGTGATTTAGCGCCTAAAGATACCGGCTTTTTGAAAGACCATATCAACGTAACTTATCACGGTATGGAAGCATGGATAACGGGTAGTGCAGCATATACGGGTTATCAAGAATACGGCACACGCTACATGGCCGGTAAACCACACTTCAGACCAATGTTAGAGCAAATTACACCAGAATTTCAAAGAGATATGACAAACGTTATGAAAGGAGCGTTTAGATGACACCTAATCATGATTTATTCAGAAAGATATTTGCTATCAGCGATGCAAGGGTTGACACATACGATTATTTGCCCGAAGCTGATACAAAATATCCGTTTGTCTATATCGGAGAGAATAACGGTTCAGATACGCCTAACAACGACTTAATCGGTACGGCACGACAAACAGTCCATATTTACGGAATACGAGCGGATGGAGCCAAAATAGACAACATTTCAGCCTATCTTGAAAATGTATTGAAACATTTGAAAGACGGGTATGAGTATAACTTCAATCACAGAAACACAGAAAAACAAGTCATCGCAGATAATACAGATGTCCAGCCGTTACTTCATATCGTGCTGGACTTTACTTTCAATTACACAAAAAAGGAGAAATAAATAAATGGCAGATTTAATTTTGGGGAAAGACGTCATCGCTTTTTTCCGTCGCTACGCAGACCGTACAAAACAAGATGCGGGCAAAGTACGCTTTCAATCTGAACTTTCTATCAAGCAAGAAAAGAACGTAGAGAGCACTAAAACAAAAGACGGAGTCGTTAACTCTATTTCAGACGGAGAAACAAGCGGAGAGTTCAAATCGCTTGCTTACCGTGAAGACGGCGACACAGTGAATATGTGGAAAGAAATGCGTAAATGGTTCAAGGCAAACGATAAAATCGAATGCTGGATTGTTGATCTTGGAAGCAAGAAAAACGTTGGTGGAGTTGACAAGTATGATGTTGAATACTATCAAGGTTATTTCAAAAACTTTGAATTGTCAGCACCTTCAGATGATAAGGTTGAATTATCTTATGAAGTCGCTATTGACGGAAACGGTATCTTGCATACTGACAAATTGACTGAAACACAAAAACAAGCAGTCGAAAGCGCACAATACAACTACCACACACTCGAGAAAGAAACAGACGGAGCAGGCGTTCCGGTTTAATAGTGGTATTTACAAGGGCAATTCATTTGCCCTTTATTTTTTTACTTAAAAGGAGAAAACAGATGATTTTAAAAATTGGAGAACGTGATTACACTTTACGCTTTGGACTTGGATTTTTGCGAGAAATGAATAAACTTCATTCCGCTGAATTGGAAGGAATGAAAACAGGCTACGGTGCAATGACTTTGTTTAACGCTGGACAAGCGCTTAATGATCCAATGGCCTTTGTAGATATTATCAAGGCCGGAACAGTAACCGAGAACCAAAAACCAAGCAATGAAGCGATTGAAAAATATCTTGAAGACTTGATTTTAAATGATGAGTACGACAAGACTATTAACGAAATTGTGGCAGAGTTAAAAGCATCGCCCCTACTCAAAAAAGCAATGAACCTAGTCGAGTAAGGGAGAATCAAGGTTCAGATTTTGGCTATGACGAAGCGATAGCCTTGCTCATAGCTAGACACAATATGACGTTTCAAGAAGCATCACGAACCACGCTAGAAGAATTTGAAATCTATAACACTGCTTACCTTATCCAACAGGAAGATAGACGGTATAATTCAGCAATTCAAGCGTGGTTTAACCAAACGGTTCAAGCAACTAAAGGTAAAGGCAAAAGCGCAAAATCAGCGTATAGGACATTTGACGATTTTTACAATCATAAAGACGAGTTTGACAAGATTTTCAAGAAAGATGATGTCGGACAAGTCAAACAAAAGAAAATGAGCCTTGCTGATAGAAACAGAAGGCTCAATCAATCATTGAAAGAAAGGGGGTAACTAATGGGTTTAATGGGAACGAGTTTTGATGTTACTGCTATCTTGAAAGCTAATGTAAAACCATTCAATAGTGGGATGAAAGAAGCACAAATGACTTTGCAAAGTTTAAAAAATCAGACTGGAACGACACTTGATAAACTAAGCGGAAGTCTTTCGGCAGTCGGTACTGCTTCTATGAAAATAGGTGCTGGCTTAACAGCGGGTCTTACAACTCCAGTTGTTGGTGCTATTGGTGGTATCGTTAAATCGTTTGCAGATTTAGAACAAAACTTGGGTGGTACTGAGGTAGTATTCGGTAGTTTTGCCAAGACAGTGCAGAATGACGCTCAAACCGCTTATAAAAACATGGGTCTATCGGCGTCTGATTATATGGCAACTGCAAACAAGATGGCATCTCTATTTCAGGGTTCAGGTATTAGCCAACAGAAATCACTAGATTTGACATCACAAGCCATGCAAAGGGCTGCTGACGTAGCATCAGTTATGGGTATTGACACGAGCATGGCTATGGAGTCTATTGCGGGAGCGGCCAAGGGTAACTTCACAATGATGGACAATCTTGGTGTTGCTATGAATGCTACGACTCTTGAAGCCTATGCTTTAGAAAAAGGTCTGAATTTCAAATGGGAAACGGCAAGCAACGCTGAAAAAGCAGAATTGGCTATGCAGATGTTTATGGATAGGACTAAGCAATTTGACGGAAATTTCTTGAAAGAGTCAGAAAAGACAGTTTCAGGTTCTTTAGGTGCTATGAAAAGTGCATTCCAGAACTTCGTGGCAGGTCTTGGAAATCCAGAAGCAGACATTAAGCAATTGATGGCCAATCTTAAAACGACCATCGAAAATTTCGCTAAAAATGTGAAAACGGTTCTTTTGACAATATGGGATAACTTACCACTTGAGCCGTGGCAGAAATGGCTAGGACTTATCGCAGTATCGGCTGGCCCCGCTTTAATTGCAATAGGTGGCGTGATTTCAGTTATTGGTAAGTTAGTAGGTACTATCAGCTTTATAGCTGGCGCAGTATCTAAGGTTTCAGCATGGTTTACATTGCTAAACTCAGGCGGTAGCGCATTAAGTGTAACGTTCGCTAAAATCGTGGGCGTTGTATCTTCACTAGGCGCACCATTCCTTGTTGTTATCGCAGTGATAGCAAGTTTGATTGCCATCTTAGTCGGTGTATATAACACTAGTGAAGAATTTAGAAATAAAGTCAACTCAGCATTTGAAGCGGTAAGAAGTACGGTTACAAGTGCTATTCAGGAAGTTGTTTCATTCGTTATGGAGCTTTTCGGTACGTTGATTTCTTGGTGGAACGAAAACCACGCATTATTTGAGCAAACGGCTACGACTGTTTGGAATGCTATTAAAACAGTAGTTGAAACAGTAACTAATTTTTTAGCACCGTTTATCGAAGCGACATGGAACAATATCGTATCGGTTGTATCGGCTGCATGGGATATTTTGAAAGTTGTCATTGAAACAGCATTAAATATTATTCTCGGAATTATTAAAGTTGTTATGCAGTTGATCAATGGCGACTGGTCTGGTGCATGGGAAACAATCAAAGAAACTGTCGGAAAAGTTTGGGACGGCATCAAGAAAATCATTGATATAGCTATCAATAGCGTGTGGAACGTTATTCAGACAGGCTGGGAAGGTATCAAAAACATTGTTAGTGCAACACTTGAATTTATTAAATCGCTTGTTCAGTCCGGCTGGAATCGTGTTTTAAGCATCATTACAAGCATTGGAGCTTTTATTATTTCAGCGGTCAAAACTGCTTTCAATAATGCAGTAGCAGGCGCTAGAAACTTCATCAGTAACGCTTATAATGTCGGAAAAAACCTTATTTTAGGATTTGTCAACGGTGTCAAAAACGCTGCGAGTGCTTTGATTAACTCAGTTACAAACGTAGTAAGCGGCGCTATTAACGGTGCTAAACGTTTACTTGGTATTCACTCGCCTTCACGAGTTTTCAGACAGTTCGGGGAATACACGGACGAAGGTTTCATCATCGGGGTTAACAACCGAGCCGGCGCAGTCATGAAATCAGTCGGAAACATGGCACAAGGGGCGATTAATGCGTTTACTGGTAAAGATTTAGCTGGAAACTTGCAAAGTGAACTAGGCGCAGTAGATGGCGAACTAGGGCGCTTGTCAGGATATAATACATCCGTTGACTTCAACGGCGGTACAATCACAGTCGGACAACAATCTGCAAACATCATTCTTAAAATGGGTAACACGACTTATAGAGCATTTACCGAAGACATTACAAGCGCTCAAGAAATGGAATTGACCTTGGCTACTAATTACTAGAAAGGAGAAACTATGTATGGATATTCAAAACTAGAAAAACATAACGAAAAAGTGGCTTTCGAGCCAAGTGATAATATGTCAATTAACGGCGTTACACTAGATAGAGTTGCGGACGGGTATAGACAATTAACGGTTACTGGTAGAGGTCTAGTAGCCCAATCCGTCAAAACAACTTCAATTGCTGGACGGCGTGGCGTTTGGGTTGAAGATATTTCAGAACCTGAACGAGTGCTAGAAATCAAATATCAACTTACAGCTGACTCAAGCGCTGAATTAAGAGAGAAATTTTTTGCTTTAAATAAATTTCTACGACAAACACAAATAAGCGATGGGATGCTTGAAGTATCATTCAAAGATGAACCTGATTATTATTACTACGCTGTTTTTAACGGCGCAGATGCTATCGAAGAAAACGCACTAACAGTAGTTAGTCGTTTTTCTTTGTTAGTTCCTGACGGATTCAAGAAAACACGAGAGAAGACATCAACAGGAAAAATTTCAATAAGTAGTAGTCTTATAGTAACGCCCGTATCTATCACAGTTACAACAAGCAAACCAACAAATGAAGTTAAAATCACAAATGGCAGGCAGACAATATCATTTACTGGTGCTTATGATGCAAATCAAGATATTGTGATTGAGTTCGAACAAGATGAAGTGAAAGCGACTTATAAAAACCGTAGCATTTTAAGTGAACTTGATTTGTTTAGTGATTTAGAGAATTTCAAAGTTTCAAATTTTGATAATATCACGGCTACGAATTCGACGATAAAAGAAGTAGTTTGGAGAGATGAACGACTATGATATATTTATTTGATAAAGACGAGAAACTAATAAAAATCGTCAAAAAAGAAGCTATCAAGACTGCTCTTCAAAAATTCGCTTTAACCACTGAGAAATACGTATCTGACAGGCTCACAGTTGAGATGAAAGAGTTGAGCAAGAAAGAATTTGATGCAGTCGAGTATATGGCTATTCAGTCAATCGAAGATGCACACACTTTCCATTATTTTTATATTGCTCAAAAATTCTCAGAAAATCTCACTACTTTAATCGGCGTTCAGTCAGGTATTGAAGAATTAAGAAAATCCGTTGTTTTAGACAAAAGACCTCATAATACATTTGCTAGACCTATTATTGATGAACTACTTGCTGGTACTAACTGGCAAGCACGTTTTGTTAGTGAAACAAGTCAGCGTTCAACAAACTTTTACTACATTTCAACATTTGAAGCCTTGAAAAAGGTTTGTCAAGTTTGGAATTTAGAAATGCAATTTTTCGTTGAAGTTAACGGAAATAAAATAGGCGCACGCTATATTGATTTTAAGGAGAAAATCGGTGAAGCGACTGGCAAGCGTGTAGTTTATGGGCATAATGCCTTACAAATCTTGCAAGAAGTAGAACGTACCAATCTATTTACTGCTTTAATTGGACGAGGCAAGGGCGAAGAACTTAGCGCACCAAGTGAAGAAAACAACCACGGTACTTTTGGGCGCAGAATTACATTCGAGGACGTTGTTTGGGAAACTAAAAAAGGCAATCCAGTAGATAAACCAAAAGGTCAGAAATATGTTGAACTTCCTGAAATGACGAAGCGCTACGGTATTAAGAACTCAGACGGTTCAATGCGTGCAAAAGTAGGCTTTGCAGTCTTTGAAGATGAAGAAGATAAAAACGCATTGATTAGGCGTACTTATGATGAATTAGTGAGCGCATCGAGACCACAATTGACTTTGAAAACTTCAACCGTTTATCTGAAAGGCGTTAAAATTGGCGATACTATCCGAGTTGTACGACACGATAAGAAGCTAGATTATGACACCCGTATCTTTGAAATCACGTTTAACCGTTTAAACAACGAGTCAAGTGATATTAAATTGGGCGATAGAATTTCAGAAAGCAATGAAGCTAAAATCCAAAATATCGCTAGTCAGAAAGTGGATGAACTTGTTTCAAGTGGCTTTAATAATATCATCTCTAAACTTCCTGAATTTCTTCCAAGCCCTGAAGGTTTCAATAATAACTGGTACGGCAAGGACGACCCGACAAAGAAATATGTCGGAAAAGTGCTAGTTAATGATATATGGTTCAAGCCTGATCCTGAACACGAAGGACAGACAATTCTATTGCGTTGGACGGGTGAAGTTTGGCAAGAAATCATACGAAGCAACAGCGATCAAGCAATTATTGATGAAATCAGCAAGCGTTTTGAAAACCTCAATCTTTCGGGCGTTGACGAAGCTAAAGCAAAATCAGAAGAAGCCTTGAAGAAAGCTGGTGCGGGTGAAGATTTAGCGAAAGAAGCGAAGAAAATTGCAGACGAAAATGTCAGAAATTTAAACACATTCAAGGCAACGGCAGAAAGGGCGCAAACACAATTAAATCAAGACGTTACGAATTTTAAAAATGAATATGGCTCTAAAATGCTTGAAGTTAATCAAACTACAGATGGCATTAAAACAAAAATTGGAGAAATAACATCATTCATTGATAAGGACGGCCAACGTCAAGAAGAATTGAAGCGATACGCTAGAGAAGAAACGGCCAAGCAAACGAGCGTTATTCGTGAAACGTTATCAAGAGATTATGTTTCAAAAAGCACCTTTACAGAAACCGTTGAAGGTACGAATCAACGTTTTGAAGCACTCACAAGAGAAAATGAAGCCAAGTTAGCCGATTACAAGCAAGGGATTGATGGACGGTTCACGAGCCTAGCTAGTCAAATTGCTGGCAAGGTCAATGAAGCAGACTTCCAACGTGTTAAAGAAACGGCTCAACTCTATGAGCGCATTTTGGGTGGCGCAGAAAACGATGTATCAAACAATGTTTCACGCTTGGTTATGACTAACGAGATTTTTCAGACGGAAGTTGGGAAGTATGTCACAGATGATAATAACTTGATTGTCAATTCAATGACCATGGACAAAAATACACTTGTCGGAAACAACAATCCTAAAGCAAACGTATCTGTTAATGAGGGTGTTTTTTCAATCAAGGCGCAAGGACTTACTGGTTATAACTGGACAGGGTTTACACTCCCAATTTACGTAAAAAAAATCTATCACGGCGAGACTTACACACTCGGTTTTAAATATCGCATCAGGGAATATCCAGACAGCACGTTTGCGTTTAACGTCAAAAACCACGGTTTGAATAAATCCTTGCTATCATCTGACATCGGCAAAGATAGGCCGGCATTAAACAAGTGGCAAGAGTTCCAAAAAACTTTTACCGTCCAGGAAGATTTTGAGTTTGGTGAAGATTATAACTATCCGTTCTATATCTTTTTAGCTAAGAATGGCTGGATTGAATTTAAAGAGCCTATTTTGGTTCGTGGTTCAAAGACTGGACCGTATAAACCAAGTCAATTTGACGAAGCCTATCGAGGTATCGAAGCGGCACGCACACAAGTAACACAACTTTCTAATTCGTGGGCAGTCAAGGCTTTAAATAGCGCCGGCGATATTCTCGGACAGTTAAATCTAAACAAAGATGGTTCTGTCCGCATTAACGATGCACTCGTTGCCGTGGGAGATAAAACCTATATTCAAGACGGCGTGATTAAAAAATCGATGATAGGCAACGCTCAAATTGGTACGGCTCATATCGGAGAGATTGATGCAAGCCAAGCTAGAATTATCAATATTTCAGCCAAGAACATTGTCGCAGACGGTTTGACAGCAAACATTATCAAAGGCGGTAAATTATCATCTTTGAACGGTGTGACGGATTTTGACTTACAGACTGGCTGGATTGATATGAACGGTCACGGTGTAGGTATTAAAAACAAATTTCCGGGACGACCGTTGCAGTATCTTACATTCGGGGCTGGTACTATCAACGGAGTTTACGGTACTTACACGGCTCTACTGAGTAACCGAAATGGTTTGCAAAAAATGGATAGCACTTCAGCAGGTATTCAAATTTGGAATGGACGAACAGGAGACAAAGTTGAAACGGCTATAACGTTCTATGGAAAAAATATGGACTTCATACAGAGCGGACAGGCTGGAGTAAATTCTTTATCAATCAATGCTGTCAATCGTCAAATAAACGGGGTTGAAGAAATTGTTATAAAAGGGGCTTTATTAAGCAAAGTTCTTGATGATATTTATGATAATTTTAGAAACCTTGGAGCAGTAGCTGGCAATTATAGCCGTGGTTATTATAGCCAATGGCATTAAAAATAGAAAGGTAGAACATGAACACACAAGACAAAGTTATTAACGACTTAGCAATTCAACTTGCTAATAAAACAATCGAATGCGCCAATTATAAGGCGCTTTATGAAGAAGCGCAAGCACAACTCCAACAATTACAAGCAGAGGCGCAAAAAGAAACAGAAAAAGAGGAACAATAATATATGACATTTACAGTTATCAACAAATACTTACAAGAAAACAACCGCACTTTCGTTGCAATTCGCCAAGATGCACCATACACCGCATTTGACCGTGTCTTGATTGGCAATCGTGTGAATGAATCAGACGAAGTTCTTATCCAAGCGGTACTCGGTCAAGTCGCTACTGAATTAAATCCAGCGGACGGCGTGAAGAAACTTCAAGAAGACTTGCAAACACAAGCGCAAGACTACGAAGTAAAACTTGCTGAGAAAGATGCTAAAATCGCAGAAGTGAAAGCCGTCGCTGATTGGGCGGTGTTGGCTCGTGTTACTGACACAGACAATCCGCTAGACCCGACAGTCTTTAAACGTGGACTTGAACTTGTCGAACTCGGAAAAACTGGCAAGACTTACAAATCACAAGAAATCTTCACACTTGAAAATCCTAACCATGTCGAAAAATTCCAAGAAGGAAAACGTGTCATGATTCAAGTCAATGAGCCTTTCACTTATCAAGGCGAAACACTCGAACAACTTGCAACGCTTGAACAAAATGGCAAGCTGGGCATTTGGAAGTGGACGGAGCCAAAACAAGACACACACGCTAACGAGTTAAACACACAGCCCGTTCAATAGACCACTATTTAGAAAAGGGGTGGTTTAATTGGAATTTATAACTTTACTTGATAAACTCACGCCCGTTTTAATTGTGATTATTCCAAGTTATTTCTCGTTCAAAAGTACGCAAAACACAAAAGAAACTGAAAAGCAAATCAACGTTCTATCAGATAAAATCGGGGACCTTGAAAAATCAGTTCACGCAGTCGAGGAAATTGGGAAAGATAACAATAAAAATCTTTCGCTAATCGGAAAAGGCTTGCAACGGTTACAGCGTTTTCGATTGCAAGAAAACTTGAAAAAATCAATACGACGTGGAAATACAAGTCAGCATGAAATCGAAGAACTTTCACGACTTTATGAAAGCTACGTTGAATTAGGCGGAAACGGTGCTATAAAAATATTGTTTGAGAAATTTCTCAAACTAGAAATCAAAGAGGAGAATGATGATGATGATGAATAAAATCAACTGGAAATTACGTTTGCAAAACAAAGTAACTCTTATCGCTCTTTTGGGAGCGGTATTCCTTATGTCTCAACAATTCGGATTTGAAATTCCACAAAATATTCAAAACGGAGTGAATACATTTGTTTATATTCTTGTTTTGTTAGGAGTGGTTACTGATCCAACGACTGCTGGCATCACAGATAGCGACAGAGCGCTTGAATATCACGAACCAAGACAAGACTAGAAAAAGGAAGCCATAAGGCTTCCTTTTTATTTTGTATGAAAGGGGGCAACCTTTGAAGAAAATTATTAAACGGCAAGCGGGCGTTTGCGTTGACGTTCGGGATAGTTTAAATAGAGTCAAAGAAGAATTTTACAGTCACGATAAGAACAACGCTTATATTGAATTAAGGTTAAACGGTCTAAACGCTGAAAAAGTTATCGTTTTATTTAAATTTAAAACAACTAATCGGCTTTTGGAAGTTGCGGGAACGGTCGAGAATAACCTTGTATCTATTCCATTCGATACAGCTTTAATCACGACAGATGAAATCGTTGATGGGTTCGTTTACGCTGAGAAAGTCGTACAATCGGCTGATATTTTGAAATTCTCGTTTGGCGTGCGTGTGTCAGAAATCGACAAACATAGCGAATTGCCAATCATCGAGAAAGACACAAAACGCATTGTGGCATTAACGGACATTGTAACGAAAGCTGAATTAGAAGAAGCTATAAAAAATATTCACGTTGAAGGTGCAACGTTTGACGATTCGGAGATTATTCGACGTTTACAAGCGCTTGAAACGAAACCGGAAATCGACACAAGCGGTTTTGCTACGAAGGAAGAACTGCACAATATCTCGTTAACGCCTGGACCAAAAGGCGACAAGGGAGAAACTGGCGAACGTGGACCAATAGGACCACAAGGACCGCAAGGATTGACCGGTCAACAAGGTTTACAAGGTATTCAAGGACCTATTGGACCTAAAGGAGAAACCGGAGAGCGTGGACCACAAGGTGCAACAGGCGATACTGGACCAAGAGGGGCAGACGGTTTACAAGGGGAGCGTGGGCAAGACGGACAACCTGGACCGGCTGGACCGCAAGGCCCTATTGGGTTAACTGGTCCAAAAGGTGCTGATGGTGTGGGTATTCCTCAAAAGTTGACTTTATCAGGAAACACCCTCATCTTATCCGATGGCGGTGGAAACGTAACCCTACCAACTGCTACTGGCCCGAATAACCAGGTCAATCAGTATGAAATCCACGGCACTGGTATGCCAAACAGAAAGGTTATTGCTCCGGTCGGTACGACTTACGTCGATACGGCGGTTACAAACGGCGCTTTAAAATGGATAAAGCGAACCGGAAATGGTAACGAAGGCTGGGAAGTTTTGACTGGTGATACTGGTTGGAGAACTCTTCCTATTGTTTCAAAACTAGGCTCATCATATTTAAAAGTACGACGTAAAAATGACACGGTTACATACCAGTTTGGCGGGCTCACTTGGGGCTGGTTTGGTATTGTTCGTCGAGGTGGCCCTGGGTATCAAGTCCAACCTTCAGACCGTGAGCGTAACTGCTTCATCTCAGGCTTGGGCGGTGTTCCTTATGGCTTCCGCTCTGAAGCATCACTAATCGGCGGAATTTACAACGATAGGGGAGTGTCCTACGGTACGTGGTATTTAGGCGGGCAAGGAGATAGTAATATGTTACGCTTCCAGTTTACTGATCCAGTACCTACTGACCGAGACATTGGAGATATACGGGTAAGTTCTATCTCGTACTTAACAAGCGACCCGTGGCCTACAACGTTGCCATAAAATGAAAGGAAAATAAAAATGGTAAAAATTATCAATACAAATGTATTCAATGGAATTGCGGGCGCTCGTCCTACTGAAAAGCCAAAATACTATATCATGCACAATGATGCTGGAAGTATGTCAGCAGAAAGCTATGTAGATTGGCTTCAATCTCGATATGACAACGGGCAATCGGAACTTGGTTTTGCGCATTATTACATTACCAAAGACGCAATCGCACGAGTGGAAAATACTTATAACGGAACGTGGAGCGCTGCGAATTATGACGCTAACATGAACTCAATTAGCTATGAAGTTTGTCAGCAATTCAGCACGAGCGATGCTGATTTCATCGAAAATGAAAACATGGTATTGCGACAAATGGCGGAAGATATGACCTATTACGGCGATACTCCGAATTATAGCAATATCAAATTCCATAATGAGTTTTCAAGTACTTCATGTCCGGCTCGTTCTTTAGCACTTCATGGTGGATATAATGACACTTTGAGAGATTACGTTATCGCTAAAATCAAGTATTATCAAAGTTTAGGTTCAACCGTCCAAGAAATGCTTGCAAGCGACGGACAAGAGGGTTGGAAGAAAAATTCTAGTGGTTGGTGGTATGTCAATTCAGATGGCACTTATCCGAAAAACAAGTGGCAAAAAATCAACGGCGTGTATTACTTCTTCGACCAAAACGGTTACATGAAAGCCAACGCATGGCACAAGCATTCTGACGGACATTGGTACTACTTACTACCAAACGGCGCAATGGCTACTGGTTGGATTTTAGTCAGCAATAAATGGTATTACTTCGACAAAGACGGCGCAATGAAAACTGGCTGGGTTAAGTATAAGGATGTATGGTACTTCCTCGACTATCAGCAAGGCGCTATGGTGTCGAATGCATTCGTCAAGTCTATTGACGGTAAAGGCTGGTACTACCTAAAATCTGACGGATCACTAGCTGAAAAGCTAGAATTTACGGTAGAGCCTAACGGCTTAATTACGACAAAATAAAAATAGAAAGAAATCAAAATTTAATTACACTTGACCGCTGGCGTTTGCTGGCGGTTTTTTTATTTGCTCTGAAAAGGGGCAAATAAGGGGCAAAAGGTGTAAACTTTTATATTTTTATGGTAAAAATTATATGTAGTTTATTTCTTATTTATGCTTATTTTATAAGGTTTCTTTCTATTATATACTTATGAAATATTGTCGGCTCTTAAAGAAGCAGTTAAATAATGATTTTATAAAAAACCTATTAATCAAGCGTCAAGCTTGGTTAGTAGGTTTTTTTGTTTTATAGAGGACTTGTTACGAAAGTAGAAGTAAAAATTAGAATTTGGACTATTATAAGCTATAAAAAAATTAAAGCTTGAAAAATAAAAGAAACAAAAAAACAACTCCGATTCGAAGTTATTTTCGTTTAACCGTATACAAGTGATACGATTGATTATTTGAGACCGTATTTTTTGTTGAAACGATCCACGCGTCCATCTGCTTGAGT
>ERZ773062.169-NODE-169-length-43354-cov-10.750710_pt1 | contig 43354 bp, 41 predicted proteins | sample MGYA00580626_ERZ773062 | MGnify/ENA primary metagenome ERZ773062 (study PRJEB29015, sample SAMEA2738003) | human oral metagenome | biome: human oral; feature: human-associated habitat; material: dental | place: China | collected 2058 ... | reverse complement strand
CCCCGTTTTCGAACCCAGCGATAGACCTACATGACAAGTACGTAAAATATGCTTACCTCCAAGCCGTAAAACACCCCATTTTCGTGCTTGGGCATAAGCACACTTTCCAGGCGCTGATCACGCGATAGAGAAGGGTGTAAAGACCCACATGGATGCTTAGCTGGTTAACCCCTCGTGTCGGCTGAGTGTATCCCCATCTCGTGTCATTTCAGGAATTTTTTTCCGAAAATAGCGGTTTTTGGGTATTATGGAACCTGTGTTGCTCTCATTCACGGTCCGAAACTTCCGTAGCTTCGCAGATGAAGTGGAGCTGAGCCTAGCTTCTGCGGCGTTAAAAACCACCGTTCCACGTAAAGGGCAGACCTGGATTGATGCCACTGAACGTGTGGCTGCAGTGTACGGTCCCAACGCTGCGGGGAAAACCACACTTCTTGATGCTATGTACGCGCTTTCAACAGCAGTGCGTACACCTGGTGATCGCAGCATCTATCAGCCAAGTCACTCTCGCCACAGCGATAAACCCACCACCGACTATGAGGTGGAGTTTGTTGCTGAAGAGGTGTTATTTCGTTATAGCGTCAGCGTGGCATCTTGGGGGATTGCTCGTGAAACGCTCACCTCGTATCCCAAAAGCGCGCCACGCGTGCTTTTTATGCGCGAACAGGATAGTCCCGATGCGGAGATGACCTTTGTAAAAGGTAAATCCCTTACTGGCCCAACTGCGGAAGTTAAGCGCATTACCACCAGGAAGATGCTCTTTCTCGCTAATGCACGCCGGTATGGGCATTCCGCATTGGTACCCATCGCGCGTGCACTTGTGGCGGGGATTGGAATAGAGCATATTTCCTTTAGGGAACGCCATGATGAGGAAGTGCTGAAGCGGGTCATGATGGAGATGATCGCCGGATCAGAAACCCAGATTGACCTAGTGAAAGCTTTGGTGAAGAGCGCTGATCTGGGCGTCGAACGTGTTGAGGTGCGAGAAGAGGAGATCCCGGTAAAGGTGCGGGAGAGAGTGTGGAGAATCATGCAGGCGCTCACCGATGGTGACGAGGGCATGCCTGACGACGCCGTGCCGCAACTTCGTGATGCCATCGTTTTTGTACACCGCGCTGAGGGTGGAGAAGAGTTTGAATTGTCAGTCAAACAGCAAAGTGCCGGCACGATTGTGTGGCTCACTACCGCGTGGCATGCACTCGATGCGTTGCGCAGGGGAGCGGTCCTCCTGGTTGACGAACTTGATGCAAGCTTGCACCCCGAATTGGCGCGCTACATAGTAGAGCTGTTCCTCAACCCGCAGCTCAATAGCCGTGGTGCACAGCTCATTTTCACTACCCACGATGTCTCGCTGCTAGGAAATGCGCCAACCAGACTTCTTGAACCCAGGAACGTCTGGTTTGTGGATAAAAACGACTGTGGAGTATCTGAACTTTACTCCCTGGACGATTTTGATAACCGCAAAGGCAATAACAGTGAACGTCGGTATATGGCAGGGCAGTTCGGAGCGGTGCCCGACATTGATGACAGTCTTCTTGTCACGTTCATTGCTGAGCAGGATGGTAGTAGAAAATAAAATGGCCAGACGTCAGCGCTCCAGAAAAACCCGTCAACCTCGGCAAACCATCCTACTGGTAACTAACGGGCGGGTTACTGAAAAAACTTATCTTGAAGAACTCAAGAGGCGTGCTTGCCTGGACAACACTCACATCAAAGTGAAAATGATCAATGGTGAGCCAGAGACGGTTCTGCAGGAGCTACAGAATCCAAGAGGTGATACCTCAGGTTACTCAGAGGTATGGATCGTGGTCGATGAGGATGGTACGGATCGCTCAAGCTTTCTTACCGGCTGCAGGAAGGCTTCTTCCAGAGAGCAGCCCTGGCATGGGATCGTATCTCGGCCTTGTTTTGAGGTGTGGCTCATTGCGCACTATGAACAAGTGCGTCAGTACAGCTCCCAGCAGGATGCTCAACGACATTTCCAGAGGATCACCAACACAGCAACGAAGGAACTTCCTCAAGATTTTCCGTACAACGAGGCAGTTGCAGCGATAGAGCGATGCCACCTCCCAGGCATTGACGAGAATCCAGTCAACGAACTCCCGCCCTCACCTGGGACTGCGATGCCGCACCTAGTGCGTCGTTGCAATCCCGATACTCGTTGAACAACGTTAGTGCAAACATTTGCGTGCAAGTAGGTCCACCGGCAGGTACGGAAACGCCCTGTTTTCGTACCTCGCGATGGACCTATATGACAAGGGTGAAAGTTTGCTTATCTCCAAGCTCAAAAATCGCCGGTTTTCGTGCTTGGGCATAAGCACATTGTGCAGGATCGGATAAAACCTACCCCTCCACCGGCCGACATTCGTTGCAGAGCCCGAACACCTCGGCGGTGTGGCCGGTGAGGGTGAATCCGTGCTCGTGGGCTACTTCGCGGGCCCAGCGTTCGACGGGGCCGCCGTCGATTTCCACGGTGCGGCCGCATTCGGTGCACACAAGGTGATGGTGGTGGGTTTCCGTGGCGCATGCGCGGTAGAGGGATTCCCCACTGGACATGTGCAGCACGTCTACGGCGTCAATGTCGGACAGGGATTGCAATGTGCGGTACACGGTGGTCAGGCCGACTTTGTAGTCGCGCCGGGTGAGTTCTTCGTGGATTTTTTTGGCTGAGGCGAAGTAGTCCATGTCGCGAAGGACGCTAACCACTGCGGTTCGCTGCCGGGTGTTGCGTGCACCGAGCTTGGGTACTGCCGTTTCGCTCTTAGTAACCATTCCAGATCCTTCTCACCACGATAAATAACCAACTCTTCAGGGCGCACAGCATGTGCAGGCCAGCACCTCAGTATCTGCACTTTATGTAGCATCATATCCATTAAAAAAAATTAATGGAAAGGTTTAAGGAACGCCCCAAGTGAACTGTGACGTTTCTTACCCGTGGACCTGCGCAATTGCCTCTCGGGCTGGTGGGCTACACTTGTGCAGAGGTATGTGCTCGTCAAGGTGCCGAGCATCACCGCAAGAGTAACGCAAGAGCAGCGCAAGATTTTGTTTGAGGAGTTTAAGTCTCGTGGCTAACCAATCCGTGATTGAGACCGTGGTGAACCTGTGTAAACGGCGTGGTTTGGTCTACCCCTGTGGTGAGATCTATGGCGGCACCCGTTCGGCCTGGGACTACGGCCCGCTCGGTGTGGAGTTGAAGGAGAACATCAAAAAGCAGTGGTGGCGTGCCATGGTCACGTCGCGGGCGGATGTGGTTGGCCTTGATTCTTCGGTGATTTTGCCTCGCCAGGTGTGGGTGAGTTCCGGCCACTTGGAGGTGTTTACGGACCCGCTGGTGGAGTCGCTGCACACTCACAAGCGGTACCGCGCTGATCATTTGCTGGAAGCGTATGAGGAGAAGCACGGCCACCCGCCAGCAAATGGCCTTGCGGACATCAACGACCCTGAGACGGGTCAGCCAGGCAACTGGACGGAGCCGAAAGAGTTTTCCGGCATGTTGAAAACCTTCCTCGGCCCGGTGGATGATGAGGAGGGCCTGCATTATCTCCGCCCGGAGACGGCGCAGGGTATTTTCGTCAACTTCAAGAACGTGATGACCACGGCTCGCATGAAGCCGCCGTTTGGCATTGCGCAGATTGGCAAGTCCTTCCGCAACGAGATCACGCCGGGTAACTTCATTTTCCGCACCCGCGAGTTTGAGCAGATGGAAATGGAGTTTTTCGTCAAGCCCGGCACGGATGAGGAGTGGCACCAGTACTGGATTGACCAGCGCTTCAACTGGTACGTGGATTTGGGTATTAACCCGGATAATCTGCGTTTGTACGAGCACCCGCAGGAGAAGCTGTCCCACTACTCCAAGCGCACCGTGGATATTGAGTATGCCTTCCATTTTGCTAATGGCCAGTGGGGCGAGCTGGAGGGTATCGCTAACCGCACCGATTTTGATTTGTCCACCCACGCGAAGGGCTCGGGCGAGGATTTGTCGTATTTTGATCAGGATTCCAACGAGCGTTGGATTCCGTATGTGATTGAACCGGCTGCGGGCCTGGGCCGCTCCCTGATGGCGTTCCTGGTGGATGCCTACCATGAGGATGAAGCGCCGAATGCGAAGGGGGGCGTCGATAAGCGTGTGGTGCTGAAGCTGGATCGCCGCCTGGCCCCGGTGAAGGTGGCGGTGCTGCCGCTGAGCAAGAAGGAAACGCTGACGCCGGTGGCGGAGAAAGTGGCGGCGGAGTTGCGGCAATTCTGGAGTGTTGACTATGACACGTCGGGGGCGATTGGGCGTAGGTACCGTCGTCAGGACGAGATCGGCACCCCATTCTGTGTGACTGTGGACTTTGACACCCTCGAAGACAATGCCGTGACCGTACGCGAGCGCGATACTATGGCACAGGAACGTATTTCGCTGTCGGAGCTACAGGCTTACCTCGCGCAACGCCTGATCGGCTGCTAAAGAACCGGCTGCAAGAAAAGAAGGGGAATTGTCGCAATGGAGAACCTTGTGTGGGGTGCTCGTGACTCCCAAGGCAAAGTCACGTCCATGAAACTGCACCTGGGCGACCCGGAGGGGGAGGTCATCGCCACCTTCGTGTACGACACCTCTGCCTCACCCGACGTGCAATTCGCCACCCTTGAGGGCGACTCGCCGGAGAAAATCGACCTGGTGTTTAACGGCAAGGGTGGGGCGAAAGCCGACAGGCCGAACGGGGCGTCGTTTAGCGCGCACCCCAACAAGCAGCGCTTCAGCCGCTCCGATGAAATCATTCTTGACCTGGGGCAGCGCTCGCTGCGCATGGTGAATGAGGCGAAATCCGACTGGGTTATCGAAGACCAGGACGGCACCAAACTCGGCCAGTTCAGCGGTGCCAACCACGGCGTGCGGCACGTGATCGTAGAAATGGAGCCCGATGCCCAGCTCACGCCCGTCGAAGCCGCCTTTGTCGCCTGGATCGCGCGCCTCACGCTGGAGGAAAAACTGGTGAGCACCACCTGGGTTCTCACCATGACGCTCGCCGCCATGACCCCGTTTATCATCTGGTACTTCTTCATCTAAATGGACTCTCAGCAGTTGGTGTGGCGCGGAAACACGCTTCTCGACGCCGCGACCGCCGCCGCAGGTGCACAGGGTTGCGGTGGTGATGCTGGTGTGGTGGACGCTGGAGCAGGGGACGGCGGAGCGCAGCTCGCGCACGTGCTTTCCGACGTGATCTACATCGGCGACCAGGAAAGCCTGCTCATCGAACGCCTCACCCGCACTGTGCGCTTCCGCTGTCGCGGTACCACGTCTGGTGGGGAGGTGTTCACCTTCACACAACCCGGTTTTACTGTATCCACGCTGGTGGGGGACTGCGCCGGGCGGAGCTACGAGCTGCGGCGGGTATCGCCGTGGCGCAAGGGGAGGGTGATTATGCGTGGCGATGTGGAGGTGGGGGTTGTTGAGGCTGGGGCTAATGAGCTGCATGTTTCTTTAGCGCCGCTGCCTGAGGGGGAGGGGTTGCCGCTGATAGACGTGGTGTTTTTGACCTGGTGCTGTGTACTGGTGGATATGCCGCAGAGGGAGATGAGGGGGTAGGGGTATATATAAGCCCAGTGGCTGTTTTGGGGGATATCCACAATGCCATCTGGAGTGTGTCAGGTTTGGGAGACGGTTTTTAGGTTCAACAATAATAGGCAGGCTTTATGCCGCAGCTAGCGCATCGGCATCACTTCTAGCAAAAACTCCGCCATCACAGCAGCGGGTATTTTATTTCCCAGCACGCTATGCATTCGCTGCCGGTTGTAAAACACCTCCACATGCTCCGCGACCGCAGTCTTGGCTTGCTCTTTGATGGCAAAGACCTGCCGGTGGTTCAGCTCTTTTTGATCGTCGCGTTCAACGATTCGGCAGCGGCATTGTTATAACACGATCCCACTCGGCCACACGACAGGCGCACAGTGATTCTGGCGGTGTAGTCGCTGAACAATCGGAAGGTTTACTGCACACACCGGTCCGAATGGAAAATCGCCTCCCTGGCCACATACCCATGGGTTTACGCCATCGCCAGCGCATCCATCACAAGCCTAAGCGGTCATCCGATCTGATATCTGCCAGCCCACAATTATGCGGGTTGTTAAATCCATGCACTTGGCCAGATACACTCCAGTTTTTGCGCCAAGGTGTGCCGACACCACCCTCGACGTGCACACCTGCTGGGTTGACAAATTATATAAGAATACCCCGGATGTCTGACAAGCTTATAGGCATAGATGCTTATATTGCCGTGCCTGGTATTGTTATGCCACCAGGTGGCGGAGCAGCCGTCGTTGTGTTTTAATCCTGGCCAGGATTTTCTCCAGCGACAACCGATAGCAGGCGTGTCCGGCAAACCGCAGTATTCGTTGTTGAGGGTGGCTGGTGATACTGTCTGCTGGCCGCTCGGGTGGTGGCAGGGGCTTTAGTTATTTTCTAAGTCTGTTGATCGATGATTTCGAGCTTGTTTTGTTCAAGGTCGCGTAGTAAATTACCTTCGTTATCCCTCCAGTATATTCGGCCGTTTGTGGACGAGCCGATGAGGAAATTCGAGGCTGCCGAAGGTGAGCTAAACAATGTGTCTTGCATTAGTTCATAGTCGGGGCTGATCCGCTCAGCGTATTTTGCGCGGCTAGCCTTTACTGAGTCGGGTGCGGAGGGGGTCATTTCTTCGCGGAGCTTCGAACCGGCGAGTACCACGAAGCCATCGGCAGTCTGCCGCCCTTGACCGCTCGCGCCCGAGCCGTCAAGATACAGCAACGGCTCGGCCTGCTCAGTTCCCGAAGTAGTTGAGGTGGTGGTGGTTTTGGCTTCATCGGCCGGGTCGAATAGACGGTAGCCGAGTGAGCGGATAGCGATCTTGGCGAACTCAATGAACTCGTCGAGTTCGGCTTTCTTTTCCTCGGTAGTATTGCCCGGTGACGGGTCATTGCTATTAGTCGTACGCACTCGCCCAGCAGCGAGTGCTTTTTGGTAGAGCGCGTTTTCCAGATACGAGATTTCTGTTGGCCCAAATGAATCATCGGACGTAATGATCACGATTGCGTGCGTGAAGTAGTTGAGTTTCTCTTCGCTTACATGCTCGAGAATGCGTCTCAACACGCCGCTGCCGTTTTTTCGTTCCCTAGCCTGGCCGATATAGGCCATATCTTCACCAGTATCGTCATCAGTGCCCAGCAGGATGTACACACCGGTTTGGTTGAGTTCTGGGCGATCCTTGCTGTCGGGAAGATCTGTGCGCGGGATCAGGTAGACCCGTCCTGTCCAGTTCGTCAAAGACGCCTTAATCCGTCCTGAGGGCGAACCATCCATCAAGAACAGTGTCACTGTTTTTGCTACCGCCATCTTAACCTCCTGTATCACATTTCATATACGCACAAAATTCTAGTGCACAAGGCTGCGTAAAACACCTCGAAAAGCCCAAATAGCACGCAACTCATGGCCGAAAATACTTCACACGTGCAAGGCGTTCTGTCAAGTGCCGGGTTTTTGTGGACACCAGATGATAGAAAGCAGCTACTCTGCTACCGTTGGTTCATGCTGGCACCTCCACTCCGATTCCACCTCAACCGGGCTGCGATAGCCCAGCCTAGAGTGCAACCGTGAAGAGCCAACCACGCCACGTAGCCTGCTGTTGCTGCCTCCACGTCTCCTAGTCCTGCCCAGAGGCCGGTGTGATAAATCAACTCTGCCTTATACAGGGAGTTGAAGGCCTCGGCCAGGGCGCTATCGTAGGAATCCCCAGGCGAACCCACCGAGGCGACCGCCGCGCACTCGTCTAGACGGTCGGTGTAGACCACACAACGGTACTGCACACCCCGATCTTCAATGATGCACTAGCTAGCCCAGACAGGTCGTCTCCTGCGTGTTGCTGGTGCAGCACCGCCATATTCAGCGCATCCAAGGCCAACTCTGTGTAGAGGTGTGTTGAGGTTTGCCAGCCAACAATCATGCAGGAGAACACATCAATAACAAACACTGCGTACACCCACCCAGCGTGGGTTTTCAGATACGTAATATCAGCAACCCAGTGCTGATTCGTACGCTCCGCACTAAAGGTACGGTTCACCAAATCTGCAGGACGCATCGTTTCGGCTTTCGGCCTGGTCGTGCGTGGTACCTTGCCGTGCACCACGCCCTTGAAGTCCAACTTGCACATCAACCCGGATACCGTCATGTAAGAGTTGGTGATGAATCTTCCGCACCCCATACAAGCTGCGGTTATCGCGGTAGATGCGCATAATCTCCTTTTCTAACTCCTCATCGCGTAGCTGCCGGATTGAGGGTTTGTTTGTTGTGGTGGAGGTAGTAGGTCGAGGGTGCAATCTGCACTGCTGTATCACGTAGTGCGGCGCAGCGGAGTTCAAAGTTTTCCTGTTCCAATTGCTTGATGCGTTCGGCATCGCTGGGCTGTATTGTGGTGTCGTTGTCGTGTTCGGCTTGTTGTACCCAGGCGCGGAGCGTATTTGCGGTTAACGCCAAGCTGGTTGGCGATGCGTTTGGTTTTGCGGTTGCTTCTGGCTTCTACAGCCAGTTGGGTGGCGCGTTCACGCAGTTCCTTTAGGTAGTGGGATGGCATCTTGGTCGGGGTCTTGGGGTTTGGGTTCTGGTTTATCACCCGGTGTTCAGTAAACCCGACACACCTCATATCGCGCACCTGCCGGGATTAAAGGCTACGAAACATCGAGGGTAGATCTAAGCGCTGAGGAGGTTATTGCTGCATACCGACAGTTGATCAAGATTGAGAAGTCGTTTGTGAGGTGTCAAAATCGGATCTTAAAGCTAGGCCAATTTTTCACCGCAAGGCTGATTCAATTGCTGCTCGCTTGGCGTTGGTGATGGCCGCGATGGCGGTAGGGCATGGCCTAGAGTAGGCGTCGGGGCTGTCGCTCAAGCGTGTGGTGCGTATATTGCGCAAAGTATCAAACCTTTACGTTGGAGGTGGCTGGATAAGTTGTGCATGCGGCCACGCCGGTGCCTGCTGATGTGCGGCAGATACTGGAGAAAATCGGCGTCAATGTGGACCGGTAGGGTGTAATAAAATGACCTAAGTCAGCTAACGTATGGGTTATTTAAAAATGTTAACCCGTGTAACCGGAGAAAATTCCTAATTTTTAGCTAGGCTTTACTGTGGAATATATTGGCGGTGTTCCTATCTCATGGTATTTCTAAATCGATGATATCGACTGGGTTTTTCCGTTGCATTAAAAAATTAATCTTTGATTATCTGTGATGTTAGAATTCCACTCAGTGGGATGTAGGTTAGAAGCCTTAACAACTTCCAAATCTCCAGTTCGGAACGTCAAAATATCTCTCTGTTTGGTGGTTTTTACTTGATGGTTAACCCAGTAGGTCGGGGCTCATCTGTGTTTGACATGCATGATGAGCTGGAAATTTGCGCGATTTCCGGGCTTCTAATCTGCATCCTGATGAGAAAACATCTTAGGAAGGAAAATCTTTTAATATATCCTCTCTGTCTTCGTAAATATCTTTTATAATGAGTATCTCGCCGGTTGGTCCATAAAGGGTTGTCCGAACTGGGCGTTCATTAGTTCCTTTTTCTTCTTGTGACTGTGTTTTTATGCGCATTTTAGCCCAATTAGATATTGCATAGCATACCTTTTTAGAAACGTCGTAGATTATATTTGCTGCCAGTCCAATCATGACCTGTGGTAAATATAATTCTATTGCCTCCAGTAGCATGGGTCCCATGCCGCCAGGTTCGCGGTAGTATATTTCAGGTTCGATTCCTTGGGCTGTGAAATAATCGGGGAGGGTTTGGAGTGCCTCTTTTTGCGCTGTGCTCATGTATTTTGTTATGCCCAGAATCTGGACTCCAACCTTGGCTGGATCAGGGTTGTTGTGATAATCTTCCATGTTCCGTTGTTCCTTTCTGGTAAATGGATACCATGCATGCAAACAATTATAGATTTATTAGTTGAAATATAAAATTTTATCGAAGGGAATGTTCTGGTGTCTTCAATAGGGTGAAGTGGAATTATTGGCATAGGTGTAGAAAATTTGCAATTTAATCATGTTTGGGGTAGCTTTCTGAATTGCATATTTTTCTCAATCGTCGACATTGGTTACAATGTAGTCTTCAGCCTTATTGTAAGCATGGTTTTTGTCTGGACCGATCAAGAAGGTGCACCACGCATAAGCTAGCAGAAGGAAGAAAGCCTCGCCACTTGCTATTTGTTGTAGCAACCCCCTAAAACTTCCCACCAGTAAACCCACCTCCGCTACCCCCACCAGAGAAGCCACCCCCACCGAAGCCTCCGCCAAAACCGCCCCCAAATCCGCCGAATCCCCCTCCGAACCCGCCGCCGTAGCCACGGTGGCCGCCGTTCAGAATCTCGTTCACCACCATGCCCGCTATAAACGACCCAGCGCCACCGGAGCCGGAACCACTACCGCGTTGGCGGTTTTGGTAGTCGCGAATGTCGTTTTCCGCGTAGTTCAGGGCGTTTTGCGCAGCCTGGGAGGCTGCCTGAGCATCAGCCACAGCAGCACCAGTATTACGCGTGCGCTGGTTTTGCGCGGAGGCGAAGCGTCGTTGTGCTTCGGCAAGCTGGGTGCGTGCCGCCGATCCGATAACCCGCCCGCGCGTGGAAATTAAGTCCTCAGCAGCGGTAAGACGGGATTGTGCTGCGGCCATGGCGTTGTCCAGGATCTGCAGGCGTCGTTCTTGGCTGGCGGAGGATTCGCGCACGTTATCTAGCTGAACGTCCAACACGGCATCCGCATCAGCCAAAGCGGTGTAGGCCCCAAGCGGATCGTCCCCACCTTTATCCCGCGCCGTCGATAATGCGGCCTGGGCTGCGGTGACGGCGTCGTCGAGTGATGCCCAGTCGGCCTGGGTTCCTTGTTGCTGCCCACGCGCCCGCAACGACCCAGCCTCGGCAATTTCCTGCTCCACCTCCGTGATCAGCGCGGACAGGTTGGACTGCGCCATGCGGATGTTTTCTTCCGCGTGTTCGATGCCCGCCAGCAGTTTGTCGGCTTCGTGGGTGGATTTTTCGGCGGCCTGGAGGGCTTCGACGAGTCCGCCTTGCTGGCCCGCAGGCTGGGCGGTAAGTGCGCGGGCGTCGTTCAGCGCGGTGTCGGCGTGCTCCAAATGCTCCGAAGCCAACTGGGTGTTGTCGGCGATGCTGGTGAGCATGTTCGCCGGGTGCTCGCCCCGCAGGCGATCCAAGGTTTGCTTGGCCTGGGGGAGTCGTCCGCGCAGGTCAACCATGGTCTGGGTGAGCTTGGCCAGGTTGCTGTCGGCGTTGATCAGCACGTCGCGGAGTGCGGCAAAGTTCTCGGCCTCGGCGTCCAGAGCGTCGTCGGCCTGCCCGCAGCTGGACACAATGTCCACCAGCTTGGCGCGGCGTTCGGCCTCGGATTCGGGGATGGTGTCGTCAAGTTGCGCGCGGATGCCGAAAGCGCGTTGCAGGGTAGTGGTGGAGTGGTTGAGTGCGCGCACGAAGCTGCGGGTGCGTTCCGCCCCGAATTCGGCGGTGGCCAGGTCGAGTTCGGCGCGGGCCTTGCGTATCGACTCATCCGTGGACACCAGCTCCTCCTGCGAGAGCTTTTCCAGCACGTCAATCGGCAGCGCCATCAAACTACCAGTGTCTTTGGGGTTGATTGCCCGCGCATCAGCTGTCATTGAGGCGGTTTGCTTGGTGCGCTTGCGCCGGGAGTACGCCGCCAACCCGGCACCGGTTGCCACCACGGCAGCAGCCCCGCCGCCGAGCCACGCTGCATTATTCCCAGAAGAACTATTCGCTTCCCTCACCAGCACCATTGCCGACCCGTAGTAGTCCGATTCCACGAGCTTGTTGTAGGCGGCTTTCTTCATGTCGTCGACGTCGCCGCTTTTCCAGTCCGCGCCGTAGGCCAGCCCGTAGTCCCGGGTTTTCACGGCCACGCCGTACACCAGCACGTTACTGCCGTCATTGAGCTGTTTCGCCTGTTTGGCCCATTCCTCGCCGGACATGCCCCCGAAATCCTCGGTGAACACCACGTAGATTTTGCGCTGTTCTTTCCGCTGCACGTCCTGGATTGCCTCGACCAGCTCGCCGCGCTCGGCTTCGCTCAGCACTCCGGCGTTGTCGGTCACCACGTCCGTGTAGGTGGTGGGGGCCTGCGCGACCGCCACCGGTTCAGCGATCCACGGCACAGCGATCCACGGACCAACGGCAAGCGGCGCGCACGCGATGAGGGCACTGGCAGCGACAAGACGAAGTCGGTTCATAACTGCCACATTATATCGTTGTTAGCATGAAGATTCTCCTGCTCGTGGTGCTCAGCTACCCCGCGCGCGTCCTCGGCTACTCCGCCCGCCGTGTCCGCAACGATCCCTCGCTTATCGACGCCCTGCTCATCCTCGGCACCGCACAATACAACGGCGTCCCATCGCGGCAATTTGCGGCTCGCCTCGACCACGCAGCAGAAATCTGGCAACCAGGGCAGAGAGTATTCACCTGCGGCGGGAAACTCCCCGGTGATGCGTTTACTGAGGCGGCCGTCGGGAAGCGCTACCTCATAGAACGTGGCGTGCGGGAGGATGCCATCGTGGCGGTGGAGGAGGGGTCTGACAGCTGGGCGTCGATAAGCGCGGTGGCCCAACACAACCCGGGGCGGGTGCTGGTCATTACCGACCCCAACCACAGTCTCCGCGCCACCAGCATCGCCCGCCGCCTGGGCCTGGACGCGCGGCCCTCGCCGACCCCCTACGCGCCGACCCGTAAAATAGGCAAGCGATGGCTATGGACAGTCCTGCACGAATGCTCCGGCCTGGTCGTCCTTGACCTCAGACGAATCAATGTGCGGTGGGCTGAATGGGCGGAAAACAAGCTCCGAACTCTTGCCGAAACCCTCCGGCCCTCCCGCAAAGCCCGCCACGACGCGCTCCGCAGAAAGGACACGTAAATGCGCCACTACACGGACAAAGACGTGGAGCGACGCTACCCCGAACCACTCAAACAAAGCCAACACGACAACCCCGACGGCCGGGGAGCCTTCAACCGCGACCGCGCCCGCGTCCTCCACTCCGCCGCCCTACGACGCCTCGCCGACAAAACCCAGGTAGTAGGCCCCCGCGACGGCGACACCCCCCGAACACGACTCACGCACTCTCTCGAAGTTGCCCAAATCGCGCGCGGCATCGGCAGCGGCATCGGCGTTGACCCCGACCTCGCCGAACTCGCGGCACTCAGCCACGACATCGGGCACCCACCCTACGGGCACAACGGGGAAGTAGCCCTGAACACTCTTGCCGACCAATGCGGCGGCTTCGAAGGCAACGCCCAAACCCTGCGAATACTCAGCCGCCTCGAACCCAAAATCATTTCCGACGAGGGAGAATCCTTCGGGCTCAACCTCACCCGCGCCGCGCTCCGAGCAGCCAGCAAATACCCCTGGCCGAAAGTTGGTTCCGACGGGGTGGAACGCACGAAATACGGGGCTTATGTTGAAGACCAGCACATACTTGATTGGATACTGAATGGTTCTTCGGTGCCTGCGGGTGTCAGCGTGGAAGCCCAGGTCATGGACGCCTCCGACGACATCGCCTACTCCGTCCACGACGTCGAAGACGGCATACTTTCTGGGCGCGTCAGCCTCAGTGTGCTGTGGGATCTTGTCGAACTCGCCGCGCTCGCCGAAAAAGGGCAACGCGCCTTCGGCGGTTCTGCCGACCTGCTCGTCGAAGCCGCAGGACGACTCCGCCAACTTCCCGTTGTTGCGGCCGCCGCCGACTACGACGGCAGTTTCCGTTCACTCGCCGCCCTGAAAACCATGACGTCCGAGCTTGTTGGACGCTACGTTGGCGGAACCATCGCAGCGACCAAAGCCGCGGGTGGAGGTGGTTTGGTTGTTCCGGCTGAGGCTGCCGCCGAGGTGCAACTGCTCAAGACAATTGCCGTTCTCTACGTCATGGACAACCCACTCCACCAAAAACGCCAAGACCGGCAACGCGACCGCATTTACCGAGTCTACGACTACCTCACGCTCGGCGCGCCGGGTTCCCTCGACCCCATGTTTAGCGACTGGTACATCTCCGCCGACACCGACGCGCAGCGCCAGCGCGTGATCATCGACCAAATCGCCTCCATGACGGAATCCCGCCTCGAAAGGCTCGCCCGCGACTGCGGTGACCTGCTGCTGGGGTAGGTGGGGAGGCTGCTGCTGGGGTTGCGTGAAATGTGCTTATCTCCAAGCCGCAAAACGGGGTGTTTTCGAGCTTGGGCATAAACACATTTTGCAGGGCAGGCATTGAACAACGTTAGTGCAAACTTTTGCGTAGAAATAGGTCTATCGCCAGGTTCGAAAACGGGGTGTTTGTGTACCTGGCGATGGACCTATATGGCAGGGGTAAAAGTTTGCTTATGTCCAGGTCGTAAAACGGGGTGTTTTCGAGCCTGGACATAAGCACACTTTGCAACGCGGGCATAACTTTGCAGTTCGGGGGATCGTCACCCCCGCCACGCGCTCGCTCCCTTGTGTGACATCGAAGGTAAGCCTACAATCATCACATACGTGCACACTTACGCACATAAGCAACATAAACCGCATAACCGCATAAACCGCACGAGCCGCGAAACCGAGGCGCAGATGACCACGCACACGCCACAATCACACACATCAAGTACCCAGACGCACACCTCGCAGGAAACAAAAACTACCCTTCTCGCCCCGCTGAAAAACCCCATCTACCGGCGCCTTTTCACCGCCCACGTGCTGGCGTTGACGGCGACGGGCCTATTAAACGTTGGCCTTGGGCTTCTCGCCTTCGATATAGCGGGAGACCGCGCGGGCGCGGTGGTGTCGATGGCGCTCACGATCAAGATTCTGATTTATGTGTGTGCGGGCCCGTGGTTGTCGGCCTTTTTTGCTCGCTTCCCGGTGAAGGCTGTGCTGGTGGGCAGCGACATCATTCGCATAGCGGTGGGGTGTAGTTTGCCGTTTATCACCTCGGAGGCGCAGGTATACGTGGCGGTGGCGGTTCTGCAGATGGCTGCCGCGACGTTTACTCCCACGTTCCAGGCGCTGATTCCGCGCATCATCAACAACCAAAACGAGTACACCTCGGCCTTGTCGCTGTCGCGCATTGCTTATGATCTTGAGCAGATTTTGAGTCCCGTGTTGGCCGCGATGCTGTTGTCGTTTGCGTCCCGTGGCCAGGTATTTGCCGTTGCGGCGGTGGGCTTTGTGGGGTCGGCGACGATGATTGCAGGCTCGGGGAGTCTGGGCGTCGATAAGCGGGAAAGCGTGTCGCGACGTGTGCGGGAAGGCATGGTGATGATGCTGCGCCTTCCAGAACTGCGCGGGGTGCTGGCGTTGAATCTTGCGCTGGCTGCGCCGACGGCGCTGGTGCTGGTGAACACGGTGGTGCTGGTGCGCGGGCAACTGGGGCGTTCCGAATCTGATGTGGCGGTGCTGCTCGGTGCGTGCGGAGCCGGGTCGATTGTGATGGCGCTGCTGATTCCGCACCTGCGTGTGCATGTGACGCTGTTCGGCGGCGCGGGCGGTGCCGTTGCGGGTTTGCTCGGGTTTTTCCTGCTTATCGACGCCGCGCCCACCTGGCCCGTGTTCATCTCGCTGTGGTTTGTGCTGGGGATGTCGATGTCTGCACTCGCGACCCCGATGGGACAGGTGATTCGCCGCAACGTGGCTGACGAGGAACTTGGATCAGTGTTCGCCGCGCAGTTTTCCCTCTCACACGCGTGCTACATGCTCACATATCCGCTGGCAGGATGGTGTGGCGCGGCGCTTGGGTTGGGGTGGACGTCGTTGCTGCTGGCGCTGATCGCCGGGTTCGCCCTCATCGCGGCGGCGAATGTGTGGCCGTCGGTGCATGTAGAGAAGGATGTATAGTTTTACATTATGAGCGCCCAGCCCCAGTCCACCGAACCATCGTTCGTCCATGATATTGATGCGGAATCTGGGATTTTCGACTCCGCCACCGGCACGCTGAAACTTCTTGCAGAGCCAACGCGCCTGCACATTCTGTGGCTGCTGTCGGAGCGGGAACGCAACGTCACTGAACTGGTGGAGGTCACTGGTGTGGCGCGCACCGTGGTCAGCCAGCATCTGGCCAAGCTGCGGCTCGGTGGCCTGGTGCAGACGCGCCGGGTGGGGCGTAGCGTCATCTATCGCGTTGACGACGGCCACCTCACCCGACTGGTGTTCGAATCACTGAACCACGCCGACCATCAAATGACCGGCGAGCCGGCGCACGAGTAGTCGGTGATGGAGAAGAAATGGGCCGAGGTGTCGGTATTTGCCTCGCTTATCGACGCCCGCCTCGGCAAATGGCTCACCACGCACCACGGCGTGGGCCTGACTGAATACTGGGCGCTGATGTACCTGGCGGAATCCCCAACGCGCGAACTGCGTGTTAACGATCTCGCCGCGAAAATCGGACTCAACCAAAGCTCCGTGACCAGGCTTTTAGGGAGGCTGGAAGCAAAAGGACTGTCCCTGCGGGACACCTGCCCCCACGACGGCCGGGGCGTCTTCGCTGTGATCACCGATAAGGGACAGCAATTGCTTGATTCCGCTAGTGAGGCGTTCGGGGCAGAGGTAGAGAGGCTTTTGGGTGGGGTGTCTGAGTCCGACTCTGGGGACTGTCCTGGGTTGGATGGCACACATATTCGGGAGGCGTTTATGCAGGTGGGGAAGAGGATTGTGTAGTTGAAGCGGGGTGTGTGAAGTTTGTATACGCTCCGGTCCGAAAAGGGGTGTTTCGGGCTTGATGATATACAGGCTTTGCAGGGGTGGGCAGTTTGGTAGAGCATGGCGGGGTATTGGCTCCTTGTGATCTATGAAACCGCCGCTTTTTCCTGGTTAAACGTGCAGTTTGGTAGAGCATGGCGTTTGTGGCGGCCTTGAACAACGTTAGTGCAAACTTTTGCGTAGAAATAGGTCTATCGCCAGGCTTGAAAACGGGGTGTTTGTGTACCTGGGGGTGGACCTATGTGACAGGGGTGAAAGTTTGCTTATGTCCAGGTCTCAAAATGGGGTGTTTTCGCGCTTGAGCATAAGCACACTTTGCAAAGCGGGCCATAAGTGCACCGTTTTGTCCCGGCGGTGTGCTTTGTCGTGCGCTAGGCTTCGGTTTTCTAGTTGCTTCGCAACCCATCTCTCGCTAACATATATGTATGTACATGCAAATAAAAAACATTAGGAGGTTTGCGCAATGGAGTGGCTTTATTTGGGGATCGCGGTGATGTTTGAGATTGCTGTGGCGATGTCAGCAAACAACGCAAAAGGGTTCACGCATGTCGGTTGGACGGTGGCGACGCTGGTCAACGGCGCAATCGCTACGTTTTTCTTGAGTCGCGCGTTACTCACGTTCGACGTGGGAGTGGGGTACGCGATCTGGGTGGCCACTGCGGCCGTTGGAATCGTAATTTTGGGTGTGCTGTTTCTTCGGCAGCGGCTCACGTGGCAGAAACTTGCAGGAATTGTGATCGTGGTGGTTGGCGTTGTCGGACTTCGGCTCAGTGGTGCCGCTTAGAACAAAAGCTTGGAGTAAAGGGGAGTAAGAAAATGACTGTACAACAAAGCACTATGAAAGCCTGGGCGGTTCTGCTTCTAGCTGGTGTTTTTGAAGTGGGGTACGCCCTCAGTGTTGGTGGTAGTCAGGGGTTTAGCGTGATGGGGTGGTCACTGTCAGCGCTAGTGTTTTTCCTACTCACGCTATTTGCACTGAGCGTGGCGCTGAAAAAGATTGATGTGGGCGTGGGGTATGCCGTGTGGTCGGGAATTGGTGCTGTGGGTGCAACCCTGTTGGGGAGCGTGTTTCTGGGGGAGTCGCTGACGTTCGTCAAGGGATTCTGGCTTGTCGTGATTATCGCCGGAGTGGTGTGGCTGAAGCTGGCGGATTGAGGCACGGGCCCACAACATAATATGGCCGACCTCACACAAGACATGCAGGACCATTCAGAACTGCATGGGCGATTTCGTGTTGGCGCAGCGATGCCTCTTTAACACCACCGCCCCCGGCCACCCAAGCCAGGATCGCATCAACAACTACATAAGCGGTCGCACCGCAATATAGCCGCAATTGATCAGATTCTGGTGATAAAGGAATAGTCACTTTTCCGCATCGGGGATTTCGCAGAAGCTTTCGTAGTGGTCGTCGGTGTAGTACCACACGTCCGGGTCGGTGTCGCTGCCGCCGCCCACCACAATGCGACGCGCACCTCGGTGGCCGACGCCCGGGGTTTCCACCGTGTATTCGCGGTAGAAGTTGCTGTTCTTGCGGGGGAGTATGCGCTGGTAGTTGCCAAAATGACTGCCGTCTTCGTCGGGGTGATCGAAGGGGCCGCCCGCGAGGATATCGTGGGCTACCTCGTCGGCTTCGGTGGGCAGGGAATTAAGTGGGCAACTCGGAAGGCCGGAGCTCCCAGAACCGCCAGACTTCCCAGAACCAGAACCCCCCGAAGCGCGGGAGCTGGAAGGGGACGCTGATGTAGAGGGCGTCGATAAGCGGGCGGCGTTCGAGGCTGCGGACGTGGAGGAAGCGGTGGAAGTCCCGGAATCGTTGGAAACGTTGATCCCGGTCCACACGGCGATGGCGGCGCAGAGGAGGCCGATCACCTGCGCGGCCAGCGTTTTTTTCTTCATGTGGAACATCTTTTCATGCGAGCACTAAGGTAGGGAACATGGCCAAAGGACGCATCCCCGAAAGCGATATTGCTGCGATTCGCGAACGCACCCCGATCGAAGACATCGTGGGTGAGTATGTGCAGCTCAAGCCCGCTGGCGTGGATTCGTTGAAGGGGCTGTCCCCGTTTAAGGACGAGAAGACACCATCATTTCATGTGCGGCCCAACCGTGGCTACTTTCACTGCTTTTCCTCCGGGGAGGGCGGCGATGTGTTCAGTTTTTTGATGAAAATGGAGCATATTTCCTTCCCGGAGGCGGTGGAGATTTGCGCCGAGAAGATTGGCTACCGCATTAACTATGAAGGTGGGGGACCGGGCCGCAGGGAGGAACCTGGAACCAGGCAGCGGCTGGTTGCCGCGAATAAGGCCGCCCACGAGTTTTTCCGTGCGCAGCTGGAAACCCCGGAGGCTGAGGCTGCGCGGAACTTCCTCACTGAGCGTGGTTTTTCGGCCGATCATGCACACCAGTTCGGTTGCGGTTATGCGCCCGAGGGGTGGGACACTCTGACCAAACACCTGCTGCGTAAGGGATTCAGCTACGAGGAACTTAATGCGGCGGGGTTGGCAAAAATGGGTCGTCGCGGGCCCATCGACCAGTTTCATCGGCGTCTGCTGTGGCCCATCAAAAATCTCGCGGGTGATGTGATTGGGTTCGGCGCCCGAAAGCTCTTCGATGACGACAACATGGGCAAATACATGAACACGCCTGACACGCTGCTGTATAAAAAGTCGAAAGTGCTGTTCGGGTTGGACCGTGCCAAAAAGGACATCGCCGCTGGTCATCAGGCTGTGGTGGTGGAGGGATACACCGACGTCATGGCCATGCATGCCGCCGGGGTGACCACCGCCGTCGCCGCCTGTGGAACCGCCTTCGGTGAGGAGCACCTGCAGCTTCTGCGCAGACTCATGCTCGACGACAACTACTTCCGCGGCGAACTCGTCTACACCTTCGACGGTGACGAGGCTGGTCAGAAGGCCGCCATGCGCGCCTTCGACGGCGATCAGCAGTTCACCGGCCAGTCTTACGTGTCTGTCGCCCCCGCAGGCATGGACCCCTGCGACCTGCGTCTTGCGCATGGCGACGCCGCAGTCCGCGACCTCGTCGCCCGACGCGTGCCCATGTTCGAATTTGTCGTCCGCGCCATGATCGCCGACTTTCCCCTCGACTCGGTGGAGGGTCGCCTCCAGGCGCTGCGCCGCGCCGTGCCCATCGTTGCCGACATCCACGACCAGACTCTCCGCAACGAGTACGCCCGCCAGCTCGCCGGGTGGATTGGGTGGGCCGACCCCGCCGAGGTGCTTGCTCAGGTTCGCACCGCTTCTCGACGTCCGCGCACACAACAGCAACCACGTCGCGCCCGGCGTTTCGATAGTGCTGCCAGCGCTGGTGGTGGTACGAGTGCTGGGGGCGTTGGCGTGAATCCTGATGCGACTCTTGTGCTGCCCGACCGCCGCAACCCTCGCCTGTGGCCCGAGCGCGAAAGCTTGAAAATCGCGCTACAGTATCCCGACGTCGCGGGCTCCTACTTTGACGGACTCGCCGATGATTGCTTCACGCACCCCGCCTACAACGCCGTGCGTGTCGCCATCGCCGCCGCCGGGGGTTGCGACAACGCCAGCGAAGGCGTCGACTGGATTAGCGGCGTGGCCGGTGAACTAACTGACCTTATGGGGCGCTCCCTGGTCTCTGAACTAGCCGTGGAAGACATTCACTGCGAACTTGAGGACCTCCCGCGTTACGCCGATAGTGTGCTCTCTCGGCTTCAGGAAGTCCGGGTGGGCAACCACATCGCCCAGCTCAAAGGTCAACTTCAGCGCATGCGCCCCTCCGACGACGAAACCACCTACAACTCCCTGTTTGCCGACCTTGTTGCCTTGGAAGCTGCGCGCCGGGAGCTGCTTGACCGGGCGTTTAAGGGGTAAGCGCTGTATGAGGAAGGTGTGACGGGCTAGTCCTCATCCGGTTCCAGCACCGTTGAACCGTCCCCACGGTTCAAATTCTTTACTTCCTTCATGCGTGGCTGCGGGTCCAACTTATTGGCAATCGCCTTGCGAGTAGCCTGCAACGCTGCCTGGGAAGCCTTCGAGTGCACCGCCAAGTTGTAGCCCTTCTTGATCTGCTCAAAACGCCTCCGGCCTGCCTTCGTGCCCAGCACATAACCAGCGGCAGCACCTACAACAAATTGGATCATGGGACTTCTTTCGCTTCCTAACGCGTAACCTAGCACCCGCTACTTTACCGAAATGCACGGCACTGTGCGGGGCGTCGATAAGCGGTTTAGGTGCGGTAGACGTAGGCGTGCAGGTGAGAGGGAAGCTGTTTGCGCTGCCAGGCCAACTCCTCCGACGGGTCGGCCAAGGCCTGGCGCGTGTACCGCGCAAGATTGCGAGCGTGACCACCCATGTGCGCAATGGCAATCGCCTGACCGCAAGCCCGTGCAACAGCTTTAGCCTGGGCGTTTGTGCAATCGCGTGCTGCGGCGTGGCAACCGAACGCGAGGGTGCGCATCTGACCAACTGAAAACGTGTTGTCGCGGAACTTTTCGACGGCGGCAAGAGCTTCATCGAGGCGTTGGTCAGCGGGACGGTGCTGGTGAAAAATTGGAAGAAGCCTTGCGACGCAGCGTGCGGCCCAGCCGATCAGCTCCTTGCGGTGTTCTTCAGACAGGGTGAGGTCGGTGGGGTTGGGATTTGAGGTGGCTGGCACGTCTGGCGTAGGGGTCATGAGCAGGTTTTATCTTTGAGCGCTTTAGTGTGTTTGAAAGTCTGCGGCAACTATCTAGCGATGTTAAATATACCGCGTTGTGAAGTGAAAAGTAGAGGTAGCGGAGTGATCGGATTGACGTGTGAGGACATTCTGCTACGGGGATAAATGCTCCTGAGGCGATTTTTGAAAAATGGTAAATGCGCATGCAGTATCAGTGACTTTTACGAGAGTTTCTCTCCTTAAGGTCGAACGATGCTGATTTTGCTAATCTTTACATTAATACTAGCGAAATTGAAGATACCGCCAGTATAGTTAAGCGGCTCGAAGATAACGACGCATAGCGTCTTTTATGGCGGACGCTGATGCTTGTAAAATTGCTGCAAAATTGGCGACGCCCTGAATCTGCGTCGCCGATTTTGGGCAAACTAGTTCTGTCGAGCGTATTCGGCAATGGCTACGCCGGATGAAAAAGTGCGGAGTTCTGTCAAAGCGAATTGTGTTGGCATATAGTCTACACCTGCGAACAGGGGGATACCTGCTGCAAAAACAACCGGATTGATTTTAAGAATCAATCGATCAATAAGTGGAAGAAGGGAGCTGGCCAACAATCCTCCACCCGCCAACCAGATGTCTTTGCCGGGTTGATCCTTTAAATCTTTAACTGTGGTGACTGGGTCGTGGGTTAGCTCCAGATCGGCTGGTAGATCATGTGATTTATGTGACACAACAATCTGACGAAGATGCTGATAAGGGCTCGTAATGCCAGCGTCAAGCGCAGGCGTGTAGGTGTTCCAGCCCATGATGACGGTGTCAAAGAGGGTGTTGGAGGGTGATGTCCCTATCTGGGCATGTACGTGAGTTGGAATCGCGTCACCAAACTCGGTGAGGATGACGTTCATGTGGTCACCTTCGCTCAGGAAGTCTGCCCAATCACCCTGAGGGCTGGCGATTTTCCCATCGAGGCTTGTGGCTACGTAGTACGTTAAATTGCGCATTATGTATCTCCATGTTCATATAGTTAGAGGATAGAAACAAAATTCATCCTACTGATGATGGCAGATTCATGCTACCGGCTGACGCTCTTTATGTTGTTAGTTTTACCACGTAGAACGATAAAGTGCCAACGAAATTATCTTACTTGTATTAAGTGATTTTGGTAATCTTCGTTTATGTGCTCATCTACAAGCTCTAAGGATATGTCTCCTTGTCTTGTCTTGCTGTGTGTTAATACCCACCTTGCGGCTTGAAAATTTTGCCTGAATGCTCACCGGTAGTACATATTTCCCGCCACTGCAATGGCAACTTCCGGCGGCGGTGAGTCGGTAGGGCCGTCGTCTAGCACCTGACAGGTTGTCCGGTGAGTTGTGTGAGGTGCAGCCCAGACATGCTCGAATACCTTCTGTCGTCCCGAAAAGGCTAACACAGGACAGCTTTAGTGGCAGGTGTGGGGCGCACATAGGCCCCTAAGGTCCCACACAACTATCGTGTGGGTTGCTCGCATCAAGCACCCCCACTAGCCAAAAAGCGGCTGATAGGGGTGCTTGATGCGCATACTGTGGTGGGCCCAGCGGGGCTCGAACCCGCGACCAACGGATTATGAGTCCGCGGCTCTAACCGACTGAGCTATAGGCCCGACAACATTTAAGCACATTGCGGCGCATGATTCACAACCTACCCCTATCCGCCCGCTTCATCCGCTGTGACCTGCTGATTTGCCTTGTCTTCGCTTCCGGAATATAGTTACTTCTCGTTGCTAGCAACGCAATCCCCCATAGCTCAATTGGCAGAGCATTCGACTGTTAATCGAAGGGTTACTGGTTCGAGTCCAGTTGGGGGAGCAAGAAACCCCAGGCAAAAGCCATGGGGTTGTTTTTGTTTCTGCTTATCGACGCCCCGCCACTGCTGTTAGTGCGCCCGTGCGGTGTCTCTGGCTTCCGTGGGGTGATGCTGGGTGGGGTCTGGGCGGTGTTGTTTTTTTAGCTTTGCGATAGCTTTTTCGCTTTTTCTTTTAGAGAAAATAAAGTTTTATTCCAAATAAAACAGGTAATCGAATTAGACGTTTAAAATCATTTCTTTTCTATTTGTGTTGTGCCACTATGGCGCTATGAGTGAAAACGAGACGGAGAAGTCGATCATCATCTATCAACCTGTTGAGGGGCAAGCAGGCATCGATGTACGTGTGGAAAGCGAGACGGTGTGGCTGAGTCAGCGGCAGATGGCAGCGTTGTTTGAGACATCTCGCACGAACATCGTCGAGCATCTGGGGCACATCTATGCTGAGGGAGAGCTGGAAAAAGAGGCAACCTGTCGGGATTTCCGACAGGTTCGTCAAGAAGGTAAGAGGCAGGTCAATCGGCTGGTCCCACACTACAACCTTGACGCCATCATCTCGGTGGGTTACCGAGTTAAGTCAGCCACAGCCACGCAATTCCGTATCTGGGCGACCAAACGTCTTCGCGAGTATCTGGTGCAGGGGTACAGCATCAACGAACAGCGTCTCGAACAACTCGGGCAGATTGCTCAGGTGTTGTCGCGGTCGGAGAACCCCGCTGTAGCAGGGACTGGGGAAGTGTTGGCTTCATACCTACCAAGCTTGCACGTACTCAGGGACTATGACGACGGCGTTATTGCGCAGCAGTCTGAGGGACGGTCACCCGTGTGGGAGTTGGGCTATGAGGACGCCCAAGCGATCATTGCTCGTTTGAGCGAGGAGTTTCCTGATGATGCGTTACTTGGTGTGGAAAATGGCAATGGACTGCAATCGGTAGTGGCAACGATCTATCAGAGTTTTGCTGGACAGGATTTGTACCCAACCCTGGAGGAGAAAGCTGCTAATCTGCTGTATCTCGTGGTGAAGGATCACCCACTTGCAGACGGGAATAAACGAAGCGCAGCGGCGCTTTTTGTAGAGTTTCTGGATCGTAACGCAGCGTTGTATCAAGCCGACGGCGCGGCAAGGGTGTCCAATAATGCATTAGCAGCAATGACCTTGATGGTCGCCATGAGTAGTCCGCAGGAAAAGGATCTCATGGTAGCGCTGATACAACGCATGATTGGCGCCGAATAGGGATGTGAATAAGCGGCCAACACAATACAGAGGCTGTTCCTCGTCTTCCCGCACCGCATTTCAGCACCACAACAGTAACTTTCCTGCAATGTGCTACCCATCGCGGCGTCGATAAGCACAGCCCACATCAATCTGTACATTCTTCAATTGTGCTACTTTGTGTGCAAACATGGGCAATCGCGCCAGAACCTGCGTCTATGTAAAAATTTTCATAATTGTTCACTTTGTAGTTTTGCCGATCTAAGATAGGAACGTGAAAAATAAGACTCTCCGATGTATGTTGTCGTGTGTCGGCACGCTTGCGCTTTTTGTTTCTGCTGTGACCCCTATTTCAACAGTCACTGCCCCTGTCGCAGAGGCTGCACCGCAGACTCGTCAGCTCATCACCCCCATTGGTTACAAAATGGTGAATGGTAAGCAGGATCGAGAAAACCCGTTGAGCGCACCTGATTTGCTGGTTGATCCGGGTTATTCTGAGACTCGCCCGAATTTCGGTGATCAGGAAAATAATGAAGATGTCATTGGCACGGATGATCGCTATGAGGTGAAGGACGCCACTCAATACCCCTACCGGTGGGTCGGTACTCTCACGTTTACTCTGGAATCGGGGAAACGCGTGTCCTGCACTGGTTCGTTGATTGGTCCTGATTCTGTTGTCACGTCAGGGCATTGTTTGAGTGATAAGTTCACGGACATGACGTTCAGCCCAGGTCAGAATGGCGATTCCAAACCGTTCGGCACCGCCAATGTCACCCAAGTGTGGATGGATGAGAATAAGCGTTCTGAGCAGGATATTGAACGCGATTGGGCTGTGGCGAAGTTGGATCAGCCTTTGGGTAATAAGGCTGGTTGGTTTGGCATGAAGTCCGCCGACAATGAATCCCTCTATGGAAAGTCAACCACGATTATCGGCTACCCGGTGGATAAAGATAAGAACACAATGTGGGTTGGTCACGGTCGAATCTTCAGCGAGGAACGCGGCTTGTTCTACCACGACACGGACACCTACTATGGCAATTCAGGTTCGTCAGTGCTGGATGAACGGGGAACTATTTATGGCATTCACTATGGCGGCAATGCACAATCGGCGGTGTCAACGCGCATAACGCACAACATTTTCAATGTGTTGGCAAATATCACTAACCGTTCCGCAGAGGATCTGGCGCAATCGCGATAGCGCAATCCTGGTAACGCTCCTGCGGCCTAGTGTGTACGTTCGGTCTCTTCTGTATTCCGAGGCTCCGCTTGTTTACCGTCCGCATTCGCAGCCCGGAACACCCACAGGTTTTGGATGCTGAAGTTCAGGATTGTTGCCGCAGCTTGGGAGATCACCCAGGAGATAGTCAGTACGTGCGGCACATCGGCCATGGTGTGTCGCACAATCAGATCCACGAGCACGGCGGTACAGAAGCACACAATGTAGGAGATGGTGGCCCGAGTTTTCTCCGCAGCGGAACGGTCACCCTTGAAGGTGAAGAAGCTGTTGAGGTAGTAGGCTACGGTGCTGCCCACGATGTAGCTGGACCCGCGAGCGATAAACGCCGGAACACCGAAATGCAGCAGGATGAACCGCGTCCCGTAGTCGAAAATCGCGCCGACAACACCAACAAGAGTGAAGTTGATGCCTTTTTTTAGCAAGTTACGAAACTGCACCTCAACCGCTTTCTGTCGCTCACTTTTCCAGACATGATCATACATGGAACCCCCGCGTATCGACGCCCCGTTTTCCTCACATCCCAGCTCAGGGCATCTGCTTAAACGGATAACTGCTGTCCGGCAGGCGTAGGTATTCCTTGAAGTAGGGGAGCCGAAACCGCACTTCTCCGCGCCCTGACGCGTCAATGACTTCTTTGCGGAGGAGCCTGGAGCGCACATCCGACATTGACGTCACAGGCTTACCTAAGATTCGTGCAATGTCAGCGATGTCAGCGTGGTTGTTTTCGCCCATGGCTTCGGCCATTGCCTCAACAAAGCGTGTTTCGGACTGGGTTAAGTATGTGAGTTCCGGTTGGTGTACCTGCAAGCCAAGCGAGTTTATGGCTGTTGCCTTCGTATCTTCAATGTGTTCGTCACGTATCTGCGTGGCGTGTGCGCTGCGGGCTTTTGCCCAAGATAAGGAGCCGATGAGCTGCACAAGGTAGGGATGCCCCTGGGCGAAGTTGGCTGCGTTAGCGGCGGCGGCAGGGTCCATTGTTACGGCGGATTCATCAGCGGTTGTGATGAGCAGGTCACGCGCCTCGTCAAAGCTTAATGGCTGTAGTTCGACTCTCACGCCACGCCTGATGAAGGTTGTTCCGGGGTGCTGCAGCAGCTTATCGACGCCGTGACTGAGCCCGGCCACAATAAAGCTGATGTCGATGCCGTCCCTGATGAGGTCTTGGTAGGCCGTCGCAATGATAGCTAGGTCGTCAGGATTAGCGTGTTGGACCTCATCAATAGAGATTACTATTCCTGTCCCGTGTGGCTGCAGTAGTCCAGCGAGTTTCCGTAGTTGGCTGTTCAGTGTTGGGGTGGGACGGGGATCGTCATTCACGGTGGTTTGTATTGCGCCAATGCCTGCGATGGTTGCGCCAGTGATTGTGCGTTTTGCAGGTGGAGATTGCTCATGAATGACCGTGGGGATTGTACTTTCAACAAGCGTGGCGATGGGATCTTTGTCGGTGGAGTGTGCGCGGAGAGTAACCCATCCTTGCTGGCGGGCGAGCTCTTCCAGCTCATTGACTAGCGCGGTTTTGCCAATTCCTCGAAGTCCGCTGATCACTAATGTCCGTGCTTGATTACCGGCGAAGGAATGGAGCGACGCTGCGTATGTGTCCATGATCGTGGATCGGCCTGCCCATACGCGTGGTGCGATGCCAAAAGCTGGGCGGAATGGGTTCCTACGTACGTCGTCCATGTCTGCAGGATACCGCCCGTGCTTCGATAAAGTCGATATTTCCGATAAATAGCTTGTCGCCCGATAAACCCGATATTTCCGATAAAACCTACAGTGATGTCCATCCAACAGCTAGTGCCCCTGGTGAATGCACATCACCAGGTCGTACGACTAATCGACCTGTGAGCGGCGTCGTGATGTGCATTCACCAGGGGCACCAACTGCCCAAGAAGGAGGTACAACCTACTTAGTTACTGTGATCTTGTAAATGTTTGGTCGCTTGGAGTAGTAGAGGTTGCCATCCTTGTCCAATGTCAGCGAGTCGGGGTTCGCTTCTGTCTTCGGATCCGTTGACACTAGTTCGGCCCGGTCTTTAAAGTCACTCGCGTTGACGGCTAGAACTTTGTTTCCGGTCGCGGTGTAGAGAATCCCGTCTTTGTAGTGCAATTGGCTGCGGTTGGCATCTGGCGTTATTACGTCGTCAGAGCTTCGTACACTTTCCAAAGTGGTGGGATTGAACTCATGGATGTGTTTTCCTGCAACGCCATAGAGTTTGCCACTGTCGTCGAAGGTGAGAGCGTTGATAGCGGTGGGGGTTCCGGGGATGGTGGCTACTTTTTCGATCTGCTTGCTTTTCACGTTGTAGACGAAAAGCTTTGCTTCGGAGGCTTTTGGTTGGACGCCAAGGCCGCCACGAATGGAGGTTCCCACGTAGAGTTTGTCGTCACGGTAGGCCATGGATACGGGGGAGAGGTTGCGGAGTTCGGCGGGTCCGCTGTCATTCATGACAATGGGGTTGTCTTCAAATGCTCCAGTTTGTGGATTAAAGATAACCAATGCTCCGCCAACTTTGTCTTTATTAGGCACTGTGCCGACAGCGACGCGGTTATTGTCGATGGCGGTCATGGCATAGGGCCTGTCTTGTTCACGTGTGCCTTTGGGAAGAGCTGAATCAACTGCCTTATCTTGCACAGTCCACTGACCGCTCCCAGGATCGAAGACGCTGAGCCGCGCACTAGGGTATATGCCTGCCACGAGCTTGTTTCCCACGTTGGCAAAGCCCTCGACTTGGCCAGTAGGCATGTCGTTAAGCAGCTCGGCCTTGGGAGTGCCGCTAGTGGTGATTTTCAGCATCTGGGTTCCGCTCATGTAGAACCCACCGTAAATGTTGCCGTCTGGGCCGGTAGTCAGGGTTTGAATTCCGCGTTCACTGCCCTTGAGGGTGCCTGCGGGGACGTTGCTCACATTTCCAGAGTCGTACACCGTCATGGCACCGCTGTTCATGTCGTTGGTGAGCAGAACATTGTCGGTGGCCCAGCTGTTGCGCCCGAGCCTAGGCGCAAGTTGACCGTTGGGGTTCAGATCCTTGGTGGACTTGGTGCCGGGGTCGTATTCGCGGAGTATGCCGCCTTTGCTTCCAGAGTTGTAGATGTAGTAGACCTTGGATTTTTCACCTGCGCGCTTGATTGTCCGGCTGTTCCAGGTCTGGAGCGTGTCGCTCACCTTCCCGTTTGCTGCGTCGATCACGCAGGTTCCGGTGCCTTTGCATGCGTCTTTGCTATCCACCGTGGAGTACAGCCGACCATCAAGTGCTTCGAGGTAGAGGATTTCGTGTGCCCCATTAACGGCACTATTTTCAAGCGGCACGGTGCGCTTCTCGCTGGGGTTTTTGGTGTTCACGGCGATGATTTCGGGCCGGGTTTGTCCCATCCCGATGTAGAGGGTGCCATTGTCATAGGCAACGCTGCGTGCGGTGGTTTGGTCTGGGGAGATTTGCCCAAGGAGGTCGCCCCATTTGTCGCCGGTAGCTTTGCCGTCGTAGGTGAATACGCGGCCGCCCGCGTCCGTATTGTTGCTGAAGCTTGCGATGTAGACCTTGTCGTTGTCGTCTTTGGTGATGTCCCAGAAGAACTTCCCGTTTTCTTTGATTTTGTTGGTTTTGTACCCAGGCTGATCGTCAGAAGACAGTTTCTTCACCTGGTAGTTCTGCGGGTCAACATCATAAAGCCCTGCGTTGCTGGTCGCGATCATGACGTGCCCGTTGGAAAGCGTCACATACCCCCAGGCGTGGACTTCTTCACCGGCGTTTCGTGCGGAGTCGTCAAGCACGTGGCTGGCTATGTTAGCCCTGGTTTTTAGGTCGATGATGTTGAGTACGCCACCCGCGCCACCACTGACCACCACTCCGATGGGTGTTCCGGCACCGTTAACGGTGGTGCCCAGTGTTGTGGTGTTGGGGAGTGGTGCCGCACCAAGATCGATTTTCTCTTCCGTATGTGTGATGGTCAGCGCCTGCACTGCGGGTGCAGTCATTATTCCCCCGAGCCCCAGTAGTGCGGTTGCCAGAATTGCCCTGATTCGCTTCATTGTTGCCTCTCGCGCGCGTGACGACGCCCCAAAAACCCATGCAGCGCCTCCACCACCGGCGTCACATCGTTTAGGTAGCACCTTATTATGTTGATACCTCAACTATACGCGAATATGCGACCCAATGAAAGCATTATTTCTATACGCGGTTGTGCTGCTGCTTTCTGCGGCGACCCCAGACACCGATGCCATACATGCCCGCGAGGCATGCCCCAAAGATTGCAAGGCTGACCAGATTCCAATCGGCGGCGACGGGCGTGGGTTCGTTGGTGCGTGCGGCGTCGATACGCACATAATAAGACCACCAGAAGAACAGGCCGCTACTGAACCCGAGAAGGGCTAGAAGCATGATGGTCAGGATGCTAGCCCACGTGTGTCGGCCTGCCGCGATGATTGCGCCGCCGATAAGGATGAGTACGGGCAGGATGGCCAGCCAGTTGAAAAATAGGCACGCCACCAGCAGCGCAACCAAAAGAATCCAGGAGCCAGCTGCGGCACCCGCGCCTTTAGCTCCAAGGAGCAGGCCGCCTGCTTCTTGGCCGCCAATGCGCACAAATGTGGCGGTCTGGGATGTGTTTCTGCGACGGTTGCTCATGTGACCTACCGTACCCAACCTCGTCGCATCGTTAGACTGGCGGGCATGGTCAGATTTCGCCGGAACTGGAGGACCAAACCGCAGTATATTCATATGCCGCCGAAGGTTCGTGAAGACCAGGTGCGTAGACCACGGGCGTCGATTATTCTTAACGCCGCTTTTTTCCTTATTGCCACTCTGCTTGCCGGGTGGCTGGCGTTGCTTCTGCTTACCGCATCGTGGCGGATTGACTGGCAGCACCTTTTGTTGCTGATTCCGTTTTGGGTTGTTACTGCGTATTTGGTGCTTCCGCGCGTGCATATGATGCTGACGCAGATTTATGTGCCGGGCTATTTCATTGGGCGTGCCCGCACCTCGGATGGTTTGTTGGGGGATCCCATTAACTTGGCGTTTGACGGCACCGCGAAGGAAGTTCATCAGGCCATGACAAAGGCGGGATGGACGCTCGCTGACGATGTGACATTCACATCGTCGTGGGGAATTATTATCAGTTCGCTGTTTCGTCGTAGTTACCCTGCGGCGCCGGTGAGTCCGTTGTTGGTGTTTGGCCGTATTCAATGCTTGGCCTATCAACAGGAGGTGGAAGACAACGCCTCCCAGCGCCATCATGTACGGTTGTGGCGCTGCCCGGATGGCTGGCTTTTGCCTGGTGGTAAGCGTGTGGATTGGATTGCGGCTGGCACCTACGACCGTTCGGTGGGATTGTCACTGTTTACGTTGCAGGTGACGCACAAAATCGACGCGAATATTGATATTGAACGCGATTACATTGTGCATTCCCTGCAACATGCTAACCCGGAGGCAAAGGTGACTATAGTGGAGAATTTCTCCACTGGTTATCACTCGCGTAATGGTGGTGGGGACCGTGTGGCCACGGACGGTCATTTGCCGATTGTGGACCTCGGCGCCGTGGCGCTTTCGCCAAATCTTGTTATTCCAGAGGGCGTGGAGCGCGCCGCCTACGGTTATTCGCGCAAAGAGCCGGGTGGCCCGGTGGACATTGACCCGGATGCCGTGGATGATAATTACGTCCCTGTCCTGCATCGTCCGGTTACCTTGACTGCAGGTGTTGCGTGCGTCGTGTTGTTGGCGTTGTTCAGCTTTCGCAATGACGTGGTATCGGCGGTCGGTTTTTTCGAAGGAACGATGCCGTTCCCATGGGCATGGGCTGCCGTGGTTGCAGCGATTCCCAACGCGGTGTTGCTCGTGGGATGCTGGTTCACCTGGAAGGGCAGTAACCGCACGCGGCTGATTCTCATGGCGTTTGTGTTGCTGGAAGTGTTTAGCGATAGGCACTTGATCAGTACCAACCCTTCCGATATCCAGTATGTGCTGTTCAAAGACACATTGCCGCTGAATATCCTGGCGTTGCTGGCTTTGTCTAGTACGTCCGTGCAGCAGTGGGTGTACCGCAGGAGGACGCTGGTACACGGGCAGTACTAGAACCCTGCGTGAACTCTGGGTGTACCTGTCTTGTGCAGCACCGTGGTGTCGTGGTCGGATTGCTGGTATGGCCACTGTTGATCCCACAATCCTGGCGTTGTATCAGACGTTGGATTTGATTGGTGTTGTGTTGAATGGCGCGATTGGGGGATCGATAGCCCGACAGCGCAATTTCGACATTATTGGTTTTGCCTTTTTGGCGTTGTTTTCGGCGCTGGGTGGGGGCATGCTTCGCGACACGTTGATGCAGCGTGGCACCCCCGCCGCTATTGCGGAGCCGATGTATATGGGCATGGCTATTTTGGGTGGGTTGTTGGCCATGGTGATCCATTTGAAAGGACGCGCCTGGGAGCTGTTTCGGGTGCATGGAGATGCGATTATTTTGGGCGTGTGGGCGGTGACGGGCACCACGAAGGCTCTCACCTACGGCATGCCGTGGGCATCGGCGATGTTTATGGGCATGTTGACGGCGGTGGGCGGTGGCATGATTCGCGACATCGCGACGGGAAGCATTCCATCAATTTTCGGTGGTAATACGCTGTACGCCACCCCGGCGATTTTCAGTTCGGCGATCATGGTGGGTTTTCACGCGGCGGGTCACGACGCCGTGGGTATGATCGCCGCCACAACCTTAGGTGCGGGCTTTGCCATTCTGGCGTATTGGCGGGGGTGGGTGCTGCCGACGGTTATCGAGCAGGAGCAAGCCCGGCGGCGTCGAAAAGCGGGGAAAGGGAAACAACCCTAGACTGGGTAGTCTATTTTGTATGTACCGATCTTTCTATGTATGCTTCGCTCGTTGAATAAAAAATACGTGAAAGAAGGAACGCAATGAAGCTGCGTAGTTTCGGTGCGCAGGTCATTTATGGCCTGATTGTTGGTTTGGTGCTGGGGTTGGTGGCGCGCAATCTCGGCGAAGGTAGCTGGCTTGCGGTTGGTGTTGATGAGGTTGGTTCGGCCTACGTGAGCCTGCTCAAACTGCTGGTTCCCCCGCTGGTGGTCACCGCCGTTGTTACCTCCATCGCCAATCTGCGCCAAGTCACCAACGCCGCTCGCCTCGCCTGGCAAACCCTCCTCTGGTTCGCCATTACCGCGCTGGCATCCGTTTCTGCCGGCATCGTTGTCGGCTTGATCATTAACCCGGGAGTGGGCGCGGGTGTCGACGCCGCGGCGGCCAAGGCACCCTCCACCGTCGGCTCGTGGTGGGCCTTCCTGCAGGGATTGGTTCCCGACAACATTCTGGGCCTGAGTGTCAGCTTGAAGGAGTCCTCAGAGGGTGCGCTGGCCGCGACCCCGAGCTTTAACGTTCTTCAGCTACTGCTCATGTCCATTGCCTTTGGTATCGCTGCGATCAAGGTGGGTAAACCCGCTGAGCCAGTGCTGGCGTTTGCTGAATCGTTCCTGGCGATTATCCAGAAGGTGCTGTGGTGGATTATCCGACTCGCGCCGATCGGCACTGCAGCCCTCATCGCCCATGCGGTGGCCGAATACGGGTGGGGATCACTGGGGAGCCTGGGCAAGTTTGTCATCGCCATCTACATCGGCTTGGCTCTTGTTATTGGTGTGATCTACCCGCTGGTGCTGAAATTTAACGGCCTGAGCATTACGCAATTCTTCCGCAAAATATGGCCCGTCACTTCCCTGGGATTTGTTACCCGTTCCTCTATGGGGGTGATGCCGGTGACCGAGCAGACTGCAGAGAAGGAACTCGGCGTGCCGCGCTCCTATGCGTCCTTTGCTGTTCCGCTGGGTGCTACCACCAAAATGGATGGCTGCGCTGCCGTCTACCCGGCGGTGGCGGCGATTTTCGTGGCGCAGTTTTACGGTGTTGACTTGAACATCACCGACTACCTGCTCATTGTGTTTGTCTCTGTGATTGGTTCCGCCGCGACGGCCGGCACCACCGGCGCGACCGTGATGCTCACACTCACGCTGTCTACCCTGGGGCTTCCGCTGGAAGGTGTCGGCTTATTGCTGGCAGTGGAGCCGATCGTGGATATGGGTCGCACAGCTGTGAACGTCACCGGTCAGGCACTCATTCCGCTGGTTGTGTCCAAGCGCGAGGGCATCCTGGAAACGGACACTTTCGCCGCACCCAAGAAAGAACCGGCGCTGGTGTCATAGATGTGGGTGACTGGGTTTTCAGCTGTTCTTGTCACAAAATCACCAGTCCTTACTCACGCCCCACGATAGTATCTTTCTGTATAACGCCTAGAGAACGTCACAGGAAGGGCGCACCGATGAAAAGTTTTTCTAAGTCTTTGCTCGTTGTGGTTGACGCCGGATTGCTCCTCTATTGGTGCCTGGTCATCACGGATGTATTTCCCGAAAGCATGCGCTTTCGCGATTACAGTAACCAAGTCATCCAGGCCTGGAACTGGTCCTTCTTCCCGCTGGATGTTGCTGCTGCCTTGACGGTCTTTGTTGGTGCATTTTTGATAAAGCGTCATGTCGTGGCAGGCGATATCGTGCTGGTGCTTGGGTTGGCGTTAACGTTCTGCGCGGGTTTTATGGCGATATCTTTTTGGGCGTTCTATGGCGATTTTGAGCCATTCTGGTGGGGAAGTAACGCGCTGCTCATGATTGTGCCGCTTGTTGTTTTTGTTGGCATGGTCTGTGAGCGCATGAAACCAGCGGCACAGTAGAAGCGCTGCGGTAGGGCAGTAGAAGCGCCCAACCTAGCTTGCCGCAACGCACCCTGGCGGTGTGATACACAGAGTGCATGAAATCGCCTATTCCTGATTATCTTGAAGAAGTCCTTGAGACGGTGCGGTTGGATCAGTCTGGGGAGCTTGCCAGCTATATTCCACAGTTGGCAACCGCTGACCCGGATCGTCTAGCCGCTGTGTTCGCCACTCTGGATGGTCAGGTGTATGGGGTGGGCGATGTTGACCATCAGTTTTCTATCCAGTCCATCTCTAAGCCTTTTGTGTATGCGCTCGCGTTGGCGGATCGTGGTTTTGATGACGTGCTTTTCAAGGTGGATGTGGAGCCGTCAGGTGAGGCGTTTAACGAGTTGTCGTTGGAGGGGAATGGGCCGACCTCGCAATCCGATGATTAATGCTGGCGCGATTACGATACATTCGCTGGTGGGTAGGCCAGACTCGACCCCAGAGGAGCGCTTTGAGCGCGTGATGTCTGGGTTGTCGGCTTTTGCTGGCCGTAAGCTTGAGGTGGATGAGGCCGTGTACACCTCGGAGATGGACCACGCGTACCGTAATATTGCCATCGCCTATATGCTGCGTAGCTACGATATTGTGCAAGAGAATCCGATTGCCGTAGTAGAGGGGTACACCAAGCAGTGCGCGTTATTGGTGTCTGCCCGGGATTTGGCTGTCATGGCAGTGACGTTGGCTAATCAGGGGTTGAATCCGGTGACGGGAGAGCAGGTTGTGCCGCCGGAGGTGATTCGTCAGGTGGTGACTGTCATGTCTACCTGCGGCATGTATGACTCCGCCGGGGACTGGGCCACCCAGGTGGGCATCCCAGCGAAGAGCGGTGTGGCTGGAGGCTTGATTGGCGTCCTGCCTGGTCAGGTGGGCTGGCCACGTTTTCACCGCGTCTCGACGCCCACGGCAACAGCGTTCGTGGCATCGCACTGTTTGAGCGGATTTCGGAGGACATGGATTTGCATCTGATGGAGATGCCGCCGGTGTCTCAGGCGGTTGTCCGGTCCAATAGGGTGACGGGTGGCATCCGGGTTGTGGAGCTGCAGGGCGATATTCGTTTTGCTGGCGCTGAGCGGCTTATCCGTGAAATTGTGAGTACCGTCGCGGAGGAACCTAGTGTGGCCATTGATGTCAGCCGCGTGCATTCGCTGAATGCGGTGGCGTACCGGATGCTAATGGAGCTTATTCGGCGGTTGTCTCTGAATGGCTATACCGCCTACCTGATTGATCCCGAGGATGTGGTGCCCAACCCGGATCCTGGTGGCGGCGGCCATGTCACGGTGGTGTGTAGTCTTAATGAAATTCCTGTTTAAAGAACGCCACGATGTCGGGGACTGGCGTGAGTGCGGTTTCGCTGTGTGCTGATTTCAGGGTGTCAGCCACGGGGTTGCGGGGATAGTCCACAAACCGCACAGTCCCGCCTTCGCGCTGCCAGTTTTCCCCGAGAGCGCGACTGTCTTCCCATGAGACGAGAGGGTCGGACTGGTGATAGATCATGAGCACTGGGACCTGAGGAGCCCGCAACCCGATGCGCTGCCGTTGTATTTCTTTTTGCACGTCGGGGAGACGATTGACCAGGTCGAAGACTGATTCGCCGGTGGTGGTCAGGTCCCGAGTGTTGTGTTTGCCAATTACGGCGAACATGGCGGGCACACACATCGTGTCGGCCTTAGCGAGCAGGGCCTTGCCCTCTGGGGTGAACACACGATCTATCTCGGCTTGGACTGCAGGGTACTGCCGGGAGAGCGTGTTCACGGCCATGAAGAGCATGCCCACTTCTTGTTTCCCGTCTACGTCCTGTGCCAGGTGGGGGAGGTTGTAGGGCGGCGCGGATAGCGCCGCAGCTTTGATGTTGAGCTTCGGGGCGTAGTGTGGTGCGTTTTCGGCCGCCCAGGCGCTGGCCCCTGCGCCTTGGGAATGCCCAGTGAGGGCGATGGGAGCGTGGGGCCTGTCGAGGAGGGAAAGTCCCGCAGTCGCGGCGTCGAGAAGCGCCTGCCCAGAGGCGACGTTGTCCATGTAGGAGTGCTGGTCGGGGGTGCCCAGGCCCGGGTGGTCCGGCACCACCACATCCCAGCCTTGTTCGAGCATGGAGTGGATGGCGTAGTACTGGGCCGCCACGGCACTTTCGCCGGGATTGGTGGGGTCAATGTGGGTGCCCTGGGTGATGGTATGGGAGAAGGCGCAAGGGTCGTCGCCACCCTGGGTAAAGGGTGTGATAATCACCACAGGTCTTTCACTGGTGTTATCCCACTGGCGTGTCGCACGGAAAAGAGTAGCTGTTGCGCTAATATCACGACCGAAGCTGTCACGAGTGTCGTAGGCGAACCATGTGGCATCACTCAGGTCGAAGGGAGTGTTGTCCACAAATGTGTGAAGTGGTCGGGTGTCTTGAACTGCCCCGCGACTCTGGGCATTGGCGGCGGTGGGCACGGTGATGGCGGTAACTGGCAGAAGGAGGGCGCAGATGCACACGCTTATAACTCGGCGAGAAGGCATGGTGCTACCTTTCGGGTTGTTGGTAAACCGCAATCTAGCAGCGATTAGCATGTAACCATGAATGAACTTGATGCATTGCAGCAATGGCCTGCGCATAATGTTGCGGCGGGTGTGGTGAACGGGGCTAACACGTCAACGACGGGTGATGTTCACCGCGTGTTTGAGCTGGCGTCCGTGACCAAGCCGATTGTCGCCTATGGGGTGTTGGTCGCGGTTGAAGAGGGCGTGTTTGATCTGGATACGCCGTTGGGGCCTGCGGGGTCGACTGTTCGGCACTTGCTCGCGCACGCCAGCGGGGTGGGGTTTGCCTCCCGCGAGCCTGAACGCGCGCCGGGGGAGAGGCGGATCTATTCTTCGGCCGGCTTTGAGATTCTTGCTGACGCCATTGGCGAGGAATCCGGCATCGATTTCCCCGATTACCTGCGGGAAGCCGTCTTTGATCCGCTGGGCATGCGCGACACGAACCTTTACGGCTCAGCGGGGCACGGTGCCACCTCTACCGTTCATGACCTGCTTCTTTTTGTCGCTGAGGTATTACAGCCCACGCTTCTCGACGCCCAGACCGTTGCCGATGCTGCCAGTGTTCAGTTTCCGGAGCTTTCCGGTATTGTCCCTGGTTATGGCATGTTTAAGCCCTGTCCGTGGGGCCTGGGCTTTGAGGTAAAAGGCTCAAAGGGGGCGTCGAGGGAGCATTGGACAGGCACCCTATTACCCCCGGACACGATCGGCCATTTTGGGCAGTCAGGGACTTTTTTGTGGGTTCATCGGCCTAGCATGCGCGCTATGGCGGTGCTCACGGATTATGCTTTTGGGACGTGGGCAAAACCATTGTGGTCTGAGACGAATGATGCGATCTGGAGGCGCATGAACGAGGGTTAAGTCGGGGCCTCAATCTAAAGTTGAGGTTTAATAAATGGGGGTGTCAAGTAGAGGTTGAGGGTTGCCTTGGGGGCGTGTTGTGCTGGAAACTGTGCAGTACCGCGAGGCCGTTGGGGAAGACGAACCTCGTCTTACACACCACTGTGTTTTTGGCTGTGTTATATAAGTACCTTATCCAGAGGGGTACTTGTATGAGCAATGCGCAAAAATGGTGTGTCAGTGCTGCCTTTACTCTTTGAGGACCACCGTGACCCAACAAACTTTGACACCGCGTACCCCGAACCTCGTCTGGGGAATCATTGACATCTCCGACATGCCTAAGCGCTTCCGCCTGGATGTTGAGCAGTTGTTTGTGGAGTATTTGCCCAGCCCCGCGCCCTCTGAAGATACCCGCGATTACGCCGCCATTGACGCCCTCAGCGCCGAATGGTTCACCCAGTGGCGTCGCTCCCGCTCCAACCCAGGTACTGTGTCCTGCCGTCAAACCCTGTCGGCACACCCTGCCGAGCTGGAAGAATTGGAGCATGCGCTGGCCAAGTTCGCCTACGAGCAAGGCTTCACCGCGACAGTACGCCGTTTCTAAAGCGTGTCTCTAGGGGCGTGAGCTGAGGAAAGCGTAGATATCGCCAACAGTGCGGAACATCTGCGCGTCGGACTCCTCAATGCGCACTTTCGTGCTCTGCTCAAGCTGCACCGCAAGCGTGATAGCTGTGAGCGAGTCAATCCCTAGATCTTCGACGAGGCGTTTCTCAGGGCCAATATCCTCCGCCTCGACGCCCGCAGCTTTAGCAATAATCTGAGCCACCGCAGCATTTGGTCCCTGCTCGGTGGCTTTATGCTGTTCACCCATAAAACTTAGTAAACCATGACTTGCCGGGATTCTTGGCTTTCACCGTGCCAAAGATATTCGCACCGCGCAGTGTGATGCGCGGACCATTGGGGATGGTCGTTTCGGAGATAGTTATTTTATCCTCACCGAACACCGAAGCCACCTGGGATTCCACCATCACACCTGGGGGAACAATCACCTTAATCGTGCCGAATATGCACGTCACGTCCACAAGTGTTTCGGGTGCGGTGAGCGAAGCTTCACTCAAATCCAGCGTCACATCGCCAAATATGCACAATGCTTGCGCCATGCCGGGCAGGCGGAATCTACCCTTCCGTTTATGGGTGCCAAAGATGGCTACCAGTCGCGTTGGTATGTCTGTCGGCGGAGTAGCAGGTGCTGTCTGCACAGTTTGTTCCACCGACGAGTTCGGCACCACAGCTACTTCACGGGTAATGCGGTCAATGGTGGCAACATCGTCGGTTTCCCACACTGTGCCTACAAGGTCAGAAAATCGGCCAAGGTCCAGTCGACCATCGCCCACAGCCTGGGTGAGCTGTGCCTGGGCGTATTCTCTTTTGTCTTGAAATGGAACCGGAGACGTCATAGTAATAAATCTACCCAGATTCATAAAAATTCCCCCTTTCCGGTGGGAAAGGGGGAATAAAACCCTGATTCTTATACAGAGGTTGGGTCGGTGAGCTTGTACTTCTTCGCGGCGTCGTCAGCCACTGAAATATCAAGCTTGCCCTCGCGGGCCAGGGCGGACAGCACAGCTACAACGACCGATTCGGCGTCGATGTTGAAGTAGCGGCGTGCGGCGGGGCGGGTGTCGGAGAAACCGAAACCGTCTGCACCAAGAGTGGTGTAGTCGCCTGGAACCCATTTGCGGATCTGCTCTGGCAACGCAGTAGCAAAGTCAGACACAGCCACAAACGGACCGGGGACTCCAGAAAGTTTCTGGGCGACAAATGGTTCGGCAATCTGTGCCGCAGGTTCGCGGAGCTGCGCCAAATCGTGACGCTGGCCGTCGCGGGCGAGTTCATTCCACGATGTCACGGAGAAGATGTTGGCGTGAACGCCGTACTCCTCGGCAAGTATGTCGCGTGCCTGCAGTGCTGCCTGCATGCCAATACCGGAGGCAAGGATGGATGCCTGGTGTCCGCCGTCCTCTGCGGGTGAGTACAGGTAGATGCCCTTGTGCAGACCTTCAACATCCAGGTTCTCCGGTTGTGCGGGCTGGGGCGTGGGCTCGTTGTAGATGGTGAGGTAGTACATCACGTTCTCGCCACGGCCGGGTCCATACATGCGGTCAATGCCCTCGCGGATGAGGTGTGCGACCTCGTAGGCAAAAGCGGGGTCGTAAGACACCACGGCGGGGTTGGTGCCTGCGAGGAGGGGGGAATGCCCATCCATGTGCTGCAAGCCTTCGCCTGTGAGCGTCGTGCGTCCGGCTGTTGCGCCCAAAAGGAAACCGCGTGTCATCTGGTCACCTGCTGCCCAGATGGAATCACCAGTGCGCTGGAAACCGAACATGGAGTAGAAGATGTACAGCGGAATCATGGCGACGCCCTGGGTGGCGTAGGAGGTACCAGCGGCGATGAACGATGCCACAGAACCAGCCTCATTGATGCCTTCATGCATGATCTGTCCATCGACGGCTTCGCGGTAGGACAGCATCAAGTCATTATCTACCGGCGTGTAGTTCTGGCCGTGCGGGTTGTAGATCTTCAACGTGGGGAACCAGGAGTCCATACCGAACGTGCGAGCTTCATCAGGAATGATCGGCACGAGGCGCTTTGATAGTTCCTTGTCCCGCATGAGTTCTTTGAAGGTACGTACCACAGCCATAGTAGTCGCCACCTTTTGCTTGCCAGACCCCTTGAGCAGCGGTTTCATGGTGCTTACGTCCGGAACAGTGAGGGGCTCGTAGTCGGTCCGGCGCTCTGGCAGGAAACCGCCAAGTTCTTTGCGACGTTCCAACATGTACTTGATTTCCGGCGAGTCGGGGCCGGGGTTGTAATACGGCGGGAGGTAAGGATCTTTCTCCAGTTCAGCATCGCTGATCGGAATTCCCTGACGGTCACGGAAGTGCTTCAAGTCCTCCAGAGTGAGCTTCTTCATCTGGTGGGTTGCATTGCGGCCCTCAAAGTTGTGGCCCAAGCCGTAGCCCTTAATGGTGTGGGCCAAAATGACGGTGGGGCGGTCTTTGGTCTCCATCGCACGCTTGAAAGCGGCGTAGATCTTGCGGTAATCGTGGCCGCCGCGCTTGAGCTTCCAAATTTCCTCGTCGGTCATGTCCTCGACGAGCTTTTTTGTCTTCTCGTCGCGGTTGAAGAAGAACTCGCGCACGTAGGCACCGTCGTTGGCGCGGAAGGTCTGGAAATCACCATCATGCGTGGTGTTCATCAAGTTGACCAGAGCGCCATCCTTGTCCTTTTCGAACAGCTCATCCCATTCGCGGCCCCAGACGACCTTGATCACAGACCAGCCTGCTCCGCGGAAGAAGGACTCCAATTCCTGAATGATCTTGGTGTTGCCACGTACCGGGCCGTCAAGGCGCTGCAGGTTGCAGTTGATCACAAACGTCAGGTTGTCCAGGTTGTGCAGGGCAGCCATCTGGATTAGGCCGCGGGATTCCGGCTCATCCATTTCGCCGTCGCCAAGGAACGCCCACACGTGTTGCTGAGAGGTGTCCTTGATGCCACGGTTGTGCAGGTAGCGGTTAAAGCGGGCCTGGTAAATAGCATCCATGGGGCCGAGTCCCATAGACACGGTGGGGAACTCCCAGAATTCGGGCATGCCGTGGGGGTGCGGGTAAGACGGCATACCGCCCTGTGGGCGGGATACTTCCTGGCGGAAGCCATCAAGGTCGTCTTCCGTGAGTCGGCCCTCTAGGAATGCGCGGGCGTACATGCCGGGTGAGGCGTGACCCTGGAAAAATACCTGGTCGCCGCCACCTGGGTGGTCCTTGCCGCGGAAAAAGTGGTTGAAACCGACTTCATACAACGGCGCAGAGGACGCATAGGTGGAGATGTGTCCACCAACGCCAATTTCGGGGCGCTGTGCGCGGTGCACCATGATGGCCGCGTTCCATCGCATCCACCGGCGGTAGCGCTTTTCCAGTTCCTCATCGCCCGGGAAATCGGGTTCCATAGACGTAGGAATGGTGTTCACATAGTCGGTGGAGGTCAAAGGCGGCAATGCGACACGCTTGGCAGTAGCACGCTCAAGCATGCGCAACATTAAGAAGCGGGCGCGATCCGGTGTTGCTTCGGCAAGCAGCCCGTCAAGGGATTCCATCCACTCGGCGGTTTCCTCCGGATCGACGTCGTTAAGGTACGACGCAACGCCGTCACGGATGAGCGCGAAATTGCTGTCATCGTTTGGCGAGCCACCCAGTTTTTGGTCAGCCATCCTAAATCCTCCTGTAGGAATATTCCTGTCGATGCGTGTTTTCCAGGTTGATGGAAAGCCGCACTGGTCTATACAACACAATACGGGCACAGAGGTTTTAATGCTTATTTTTCCTCTCACAAAGCGTTGTTTTGGGCGGACATAAGGGGGTGCGGCGTGAGCGTAGAGTGTCTCAGCTGCGGCGAGGGAGGCGGGGCGTCGATAAGCATCCGGCACCCTAGCCGCACATTTCCCTCCGGGGTGCTGGGGTGCCTGCGGGTGTGGTTAAAAGTCAGCAATTAACCCCAAATGGGGTAGGGTGGTGGTGCTGAAGATTTGAAAAAAAATCCATGTCCGTACCTACAATTCAGGTCATAACGGTACTGTCAATGGGAAACTATCTTTTCTACAATGGAACAGTGGGGAGGCGCAAATGTGCTGCAAAACCACGTCGCTAGATACTCAGGAGGATTGAAACAGTGGTGGACATTCCGGGCGCAACCAAAAACGGCGTCCAGGATTACGCAAAAACACTCGGCATCAAAGCTGGTCACACGGTCCAGGAAGTTGGCTGGGATGACGACTGCGATAGTGCAATCAGCGAAGCGGTCGAAGACGCTATCGGTGCTGACCTCCTTGATGAAGACTCGTATGAACTCTGTGATGTCGTCCTTTTGTGGTGGCGTGACGATGACGGTGACCTCGTTGATGAACTTGTCGACGCTGTACGCCCCCTCGCCGACCACGGGCGTATCTGGCTACTTTCGCCCGCCGCTGGCACCAAAGGTGAACTTGCTCCAGGCGTGGTATCTGAATCCGCACAGCTCGCCGGCCTAGTACAAACCAAAGCGGAACGCCTCGGGTCGTGGCAGGGATCATGCCTCGTGCAGCGCGGTGCGGCGAAACGTAGCTAGGTGTTGCGCTTCGGCCTTGGGCTGGTTGGCTTTTGGGTACTGTGAACTGCTGATTTGTAGAGTTTTGGAAATGTGTTAGTATCTTTCGAGTCGCAGCATTATTGATTGCATGATGCATATCGCTGCAGCGCACGCGCCTTTAGCTCAGCTGGAAGAGCAGCTGGTTTACACCCAGCAGGTCGGCGGTTCGAACCCGTCAGGGCGCACAGGATCTGTGTAATGCAAAAGCCCCTCATTGTGAGGGGCTTTTGTGTTGGGAGGGGGCAAACCGTCAGGTGCGGAAACGCTCAGCACTGCAAAATATGCTTATGGTCAAGCATGAAAATGGAGTGTTGTGCGGCTTGGGGATAAGCATATTTTCACGCTTGTCATGTAGGTCCATCGCTGGGTACGAAAACAGGGTGTTTTCCCTTTGTGTCTGGGTGGTTGTGAACCGGGGTCCCCTTACCCGGTA
>ERZ773062.168-NODE-168-length-43358-cov-19.603815_pt1 | contig 43358 bp, 39 predicted proteins | sample MGYA00580626_ERZ773062 | MGnify/ENA primary metagenome ERZ773062 (study PRJEB29015, sample SAMEA2738003) | human oral metagenome | biome: human oral; feature: human-associated habitat; material: dental | place: China | collected 2058 ... | reverse complement strand
TATCAAAAGCACGCTTGTGATCTTGAGCAATTTCCATTGGATAAACTTTTCTATCAGAAACAAAGCACATTAGAGAAAATTCTTCTCCAGAAAGAAACTCTTCTATTACTACATTTACCCCAGCTGTAGCGAACTTAGAATTACACATCATTTCTTTAAGTTCGTGTTGTGCTTCTTCTAAAGTTTCAGCTATGATTACCCCTTTACCTGCGGCAAGTCCGTCAGCTTTCAAAACGATTGGAGCTTTTTGCTGAGATAAATATTCACTTGCTTTTTCATAGTCGCTAAAACTTTCATGTTTAGCTGTAGGAATATTATATTTTTCCATCATCATTTTAGAAAATACTTTGCTTCCTTCTAATTGTGCTGCTTTTTTACTTGGTCCAAAAGCACGAATACCTTTTTCTTGGAGTTTATCAACCAAACCATTTACCAACGGTACCTCAGGTCCAACAAAAACTAAATCAATATTATTTTCTAATGCATAATTTGGGATATCATCTTCTTTGATGTCAATACAAGTCCCAAATTTTTCAACTGCTGGATTAATACCAACCATATAAACTTCGTGTCCTTCTTGGTTAAACTTGTAGGCGATAGCGTGCTCTCTTCCACCTGCACCCACTACTAATACTTTAGCCATTAGTGTTTAAAGTGGCGTATTTTGCTGAAAAGCATCGCCATACCTTTCTCATTACAAGCATCTATACTTTCCTGATCGCGTATTGAACCACCAGGTTGTACGATTGCTGCAATATTATATTCTGCTGCTAAATCAGCGCTATCTCGCATTGGGAAGAAGGCATCTGAAGCAAGAACTGCACCATCTGCAAGAGCACCAGCCTGTTCAAGAGCTATTTTACATGAACCTACTCGATTCATTTGGCCGGCTCCTATTCCTAATGTCTGACCATTTTTAACTACAACAATTGCATTTGATTTGACATGTTTAACTACTTTAAGACCAAATTCTAAATCCGACATTTGTTCTTTAGTTGGCTGTTTATCTGTAACAACTTCATAATTTTCAGCTAAAGCTGAGTTGAAATCTTGAACCAAGATTCCCCCACGAACACTCTTAATTTGCTGTTCATGATTATTATTTTTTTCACTAAGTTTGTAAATACGTAGATTTTTTTTCTTAGTTAGTATTTCTAGCGCTTCATCATCATAATCAACTGCTAAAATAATTTCTAAGAAAATACTATGCATTTTTTCTGCGGTAGCTTTATCTACAACGCCATTAACCGCAACAATCCCTCCAAAGATAGATACAGGATCCGCATCATAAGCGCGTGAATATGCTTCAAAAACATCTTTTCCTATTGCTACACCACATGGGTTCATATGTTTTACAGCGACACATGCAATCTCATCAAACTCTGCAAGAATATCTAATGCAGCAGAAGCGTCTTGAATGTTATTGTAAGACATTTCTTTCCCGTGCAGTTGTACTGCATTTTGTAAAGCATAGCTTTCATTATTGTCTTGTACATAGTGATATGCTTTTTGATGAGGATTTTCTCCGTAGCGTAAAGTATCTTCTAACGTATAAGATAATGTTAATTTTTCAGGAATCAAGTTATCCGCTTTGTTAAAGTAATTTGCAATAGCTGCATCATAACTTGCAGTAGTATTAAACACTTTAATAGCTAATGAACGACGTGTCGCAAGAGTAATTCCACCATTTTCTAACTCATTTAATATACGGTCATAATCGCGAATATCGGTTACAACAGTTACATCGTTAAAATTTTTTGCAGCACTACGCAACATACTTGGTCCGCCGATATCAATATTTTCTATAATTTCTTCTTCGCTTACTCCTTCTTTTTTAACAGTAGCTTCAAATGGATATAAATTAACGCATACTAAATCAATGTATTCTATATTATTTTCTGCTACATGTTTATTATGAAGTTCATTTCCACGTTTTGAAAGTAATCCACCATGGATTTTAGGATGAAGTGTTTTTACACGACCTTCCAAAATTTCTGGAAAGTGCGTAACATCCTCAATACTAATACAGGCTACACCATTATTTTTCAAATAAGTAAAAGTCCCACCTGTACTGATAATTTCAAATCCATACTTTTCTAATCCTTTTGCAAATTCTACAACATTTGTTTTATCACTTACACTTATTAAAGCTCTTTTCGTCATAGTGCCTCCTCAACTAATTTTAAAATAACATTTGGATAAAGTTCATGTTCTAATTCATGAATCCTTGTGGTAACTTCTTCTAGAGTTTCACCATCTTTCACTGTTAATGATTTTTGAGCAATAACTTCTCCACCATCTAACTCCTCATTAACATAATGAATACTAATTCCTATTTCACGTTCCTGCGCTTTATATGCTTGTTCAATCGCATCTTTACCTTTATATTTGGGTAAAAGAGAAGGATGAAGATTTAAGATTGTTTTTTTGTAATTTTCCAGAAAATACGGAGAAATAATTCTCATATAACCAGCTAAGAAAATATAATCTAAATCTTTAACTTGCTCCAAAATAGCTGCTTCATAATCTTGTTTTGATCCAAAATCTTTTGTTGAAAAAACATAAGTATTTATGTTACGATCTTGCGCCTTTTTTATTACAGCTGCATTTGGTTTATCACAAACTAGAAGTGCAATATCCATTTTTTCTTTAAGTCTATTATCATCTGCAATTTTCTCGAAATTGCTTCCGGTTCCAGATGCAAATATTGCTACTTGTTTCTTCATATTATTTCAATTCCACTTTCATTTACTACTTCACCTAGAACAAACGCATCATCTAACAATGATAAAGTTTTTTCTACATCTTCTTTATTAACAACAAGTGCCATTCCTACACCCATGTTAAAGATATTGTACATTTCTGCTTCATCGATATTTCCTTTTTCTTGTAAGTACTTAAATATTTCTGGTACTTCATATGAATCTTTATTAATTTTCATGCCTAAACCTTCTTTTAGACAACGTGGTAAGTTTTCATGGAATCCTCCACCAGTTATATGAGCAATTCCTGCAACTTTAACTTCTTTTAATACTTTTAATACTTCCTTAACATATATTTTTGTAGGTGTTAATAGAGTTTTTCCTATTGTACTATCACCAAACTTTTCATCAAGACTAATATTATTATCACGAATAATTTTTCTTACTAATGAGAAACCATTAGAATGAACTCCAGTTGAAGGAAGGCCTATAACTACCTGACCAGCTTTAGTATTTTCTGGACTTAGTAAATCTTCTTTTTCAGCCGCTCCTACACTAAATCCTGCAATGTCATATTCACCATCATCATAAAAACCAGCCATCTCCGCTGTCTCTCCACCAACGATAGCACACCCTGCTTGAACACATCCTTCTGCCACACCTTCAACAATCTGTTCTACTTGTTCAGGATAATTTTTCCCAACAGCTAAATAATCTAAGAAAAATAATGGTTGAGCTCCTTGAGCAAGAATATCATTAACGCACATTGCCACAACATCAATCCCAATTGTGTTATGTATATCAAGCTCAAAAGCTAGTTTTAATTTCGTTCCTACACCATCAGTTCCGCTGATTAAAACAGGATTTTTGAAGTTATAACTACTTAAATCAAATGCACCACCGAATCCTCCAATTGCAGACATCATCCCTAAATTTTTAGTACGTGCTACATGTTTTTTAATAAGTTCTACCGATTTATATCCAGCCTCTAAACTTACTCCACTCTCTTCATATTTTTTACTCATTATTTTTACCCCTTTCTTGTAAAAATTTCTTTTGAATATCCGTCATTGATTTTAAATAATCTTCTTCATAATCATATAGTCCAGCAGAATAATCACCATTAAAGCAATCCATGCAAAGACCATTGTAAGGTGCATCATAATCTAGACCTATAGATTCAATTAAACCTTCTTCACTTAAGTACCCTAATGAATCTGCACCAATTATTTTACAAATCTCATCTTGTGTCTTATTAGCGGCAATTAATTCCTCTGTTGTCGAAATATCTATTCCATAAAAACTTGGGAAAATCAATGGTGGTGCTGAAATTCTCACATGAACTTCACGTGCTCCAGCTTCTTTCAAAAGTTGAACTATACGCTTACTAGTCGTTCCACGAACGATAGAATCATCAACTAGAACTATACTTTTACCACTAACAACACCTTTAACAGCCGATAGTTTCATTCTTACACCTTGTTCGCGTAGTTCTTGTGTTGGCTGAATAAATGTACGCGCAACATACTGATTTTTAATAAGCCCCATTTCATATGGTAAGCCACTTTCTTCTGCATAGCCACTTGCAGCTGATAGTGATGAGTTAGGGACCCCAATTACCATATCTGCATTAGGTGCTGGTTGCTCAATAGCAAGACGACGTCCTGTTCTTTTACGCGCAGTATGGACATTAACTCCAGCAATATTAGAGTCAGGTCGTGCAAAATATACATATTCCATAGCTGCTATTGCAACTTTTGTATCTTCTGTATATTTTTCAATGCGAATACCTTTATCATCTATAATAACCAACTCTCCTGCACCAACATTACATACAAACTCTGCCCCTACTACATCAATAGCACATGTTTCACTAGCAGCAACGTATGCACCATTTTTCATTTTACCGATAGCAAGTGGACGCAAACTATTCGGATCGACAGCCCCATACATAGTATCTTTCGTCATTACTAAATAAGTAAATCCTCCTTTAATTTGACGCAAACTATCTTTAAGCTGTGCTTTGAAACCTTGTTCCTTACTTCGACGAATTAAATGAATAAGTACCTCCGTATCAGAAGAAGAATGGAAAATCGCTCCATCTTGTTCTAGTTCACGACGTAAAGTTTTTGCATTAATAAGGTTTCCGTTATGACATATTCCAACACTCATATCATAAAAATGAAATAAAAATGGTTGAATATTTTGGATATTATTGCTACCTGACGTTGCATAACGAACATGCCCAATAGCACTACTTCCTACTAGATTTTCTAACTTTTTCTTATCGCGGAAGACTTCAGATATTAACCCAAGATCCCTATGTCCACGTAACACTTGTTTATCATTAGAGACTATTCCTCCACCTTCTTGTCCACGATGTTGCAAGCTATGTAACCCAAAATATGTAACATTACTTGCTTCCGGATGTCCCCAAATCCCAAACACTCCACACTCTTCATTAAGCCCTCGCATCTTCTAATCTCCTTAATACTTCTTCGTAAGCTTCCATTACAGAACCTAAATCACGTCTAAATCTATCTTTATCTAATTTCTCATTAGTATCTTTATCCCAAAGACGACATGTATCTGGAGAAATTTCATCAGCTAAAATAATTTTTCCATTTTTATCTTTTCCAAATTCAATTTTGAAATCTACTAATACTAAGTTTGCTTTCAAATATAATTTTTGAAGTAAAGAATTAATTTTTAAAGCTTGTTTACGTATATTCGCAAGTTCTTCTTCTGTTACTATTTCTAATGCTACGGCATGGTCATCATTAATAAGAGGATCATTCAAATCGTCATTTTTATAACTAAGTTCAAAAACAGGTTTAGCTAATTTTTTCCCTTCTTCTATACCATACTTTTTAGCCATTGAACCTGCAACTATGTTTCTTACAATAACTTCTAACGGAATTATCGTAACATGTTTACAAAGTTGGTCTGTTTCATTAATTTTTTTTATAAAATGTGTTTCAACACCTTCTTTTTCTAAATACTCAAAGATTAAAGAAGTAATTGTATTGTTAAAAATTCCTTTATGTTCAAATTCTTCTTTTTTCACTCCATTAAATGCTGTCGCACTATTTTTATAATGAACATAAATTTCATCTTTATTTTCACATTCGAATAATTGTTTTGCTTTTCCTTCGTATAATAATTTCATTTTATTTTTCCCCTTTGAAATAATTTACACCATTTTTAAATATATCTTGTTTGACTTTTATTGTATTTGTTTTATATAAACTTTCTCCAAAACGTTCACTGTGCCCCATCTTACCAAGGATAAGTCCATCTTCACTTATTAAACCTTCTGTTGCTAAGTAAGATCCATTAGGATTAAATCTACCATTTAATGTTGCATTTCCATTAAAATCACAGTATTGGAAAGCAATTAAGTGTTTGAATTTGTCTATATTAAGACCAACTACTTTTCCTTCTCCATGACTAAATACCACTTCGTGTTCAGTTCCGATTGTAAAATCTTGTAACCAAGGTGAATTTGCATTCGCTACACGAGTAAATGCTGTTGTTGAAATATGTTCATAACTATCATTTCGGTATAACGTAAGGTCATCCTCATTCAATTCACGTACTTCTCCATAAGGAAGTAATCCAGACTTAAGTAATGCCTGGAAGCCATTACAGATTCCTAATATAAGTTTCTTCTCAGCTAAATGTTTGTGAATAGCATTTTTTACCTTTTCATTTTTTAAGAAGTTAACAATATACTTAGCACTTCCATCTGGTTCATCTCCACTAGAAAATCCACCTGGAAACATAATAATATGAGATTCTTCTACTGCATTTACAAACTCTTCTATTGATTCATTAATATCATTTTCTCGAGTATTTCTGATTACTACTGTCGTAGGAGTTGCTCCTGCTTCAATAAATGCTTTCTCACTATCATACTCACAGTTCGTTCCAGGGAAGACAGGTATAACTACTTTTACATCCTCTACATATTCTGGATAATATTTTCTTCCTTCATTTTCTGTGTGAAGATTTTCTACAGTTTCTTTATCTTCATTTTGATACATCGGATAAATATCATTTAGAGTAGCAGTATAAGCTTCATATACATCATTATGTGTAAATAATTCATTATTAATAATTATTCTACTACTTACTTTACCAATACATTCAAACGGTAATTTTTCTTTTGATTCTACTACTAGTGACGCAGGATCGAAGTTTAAAATATTTTCTTTTTCTACTTCAAATCCTAAATCATTACCTAATGACATTTTAACTAGAGAAGCAGCTAAACTACCTTCTTCTTGAACATATGCTGAAACAATCTTACCTTCTTTAATATATTTATGAACAAGTTCATAGTTTTCTAAGGTAGCAGCAATATTTGGATATCCTTTTTCATCTTTTACTACTGGTACATAATAAAGTTTGTTGCCAACTTCTTTTAACTCTGGAGTAATAACATCATTAATTTTTACTGGTACACAAGCAAATGAAATTAATGTTTCTACTACATTAAGATCATTAAATGTTCCTGACATACTGTCTTTTCCACCAATGCTAGGACGACCGATTTCACGTTGAGCATAAATACTTCCCAATAAACTTTGAGTGACTTTACCCCATTTTGAACTATCCTTACCAAGTTTTTCAAAATACTCTTGGAATGAGAAGTAAAGACTTTCACGTGTACCACCTACCGCATAAACTTTAGCTACTGATTCTAACACTGCATATATAGAAGATAAAAATGGTGAATAGTATGAAATTTTCGGAATAAATCCATATGTAAGAATCGTTGCCGTATCGCTTGTTGAGTGCAATGTTGGTAATGCTTGAACACTTGCTTGAACAGGTGTAAGTTTATGGCGACCTGCAAATGGCATAAGAACTGTTGAAGCTCCAATAGAAGAGTCGAATTTTGAAGCTAATCCTTTTTGGCAAGTTACATTTAATTCTCCAAGTTCTTTTAACACAGCTTCTCTAGAAAATTCTTTATCTGTAAATGGATTTTCAGCTTTATTATCTACTAATGTTGCTTTAGTATGTTGTCTTACCCCACTTGTTTCTAAGAAATCTGCACTCATATCTACTACTTTTTCATCATTGTAGTACATTTCTAAGCGGCGACGATCTGTTACAGTCGCAACATGTGCATACTCAATATTTTCTTTTTCACATTCACGAACAAATGCATCATAATCTTTTTTGTCAATCGCAACAGACATTCTCTCTTGCGATTCACTAGTAGCAAGTTCCGTTGCATTAAGTCCTTTATATTTTGTTAGAACTTTATCAAGGTGAATTTCAATACCGTCTGATAACTCTCCGATAGAAACACAAACTCCGCCAGCACCAAAGTCATTACATTTTTTAATAAGTCTAGTAACTTCTGGTTTTCTAAATAATCTTTGTAGTTTTCTTTCTTCAGGAGCATTACCTTTCTGTACTTGACTTGACATAGTTTCTAAAGAATCATTTGTGTGCTCAACACTTGAACCACTTGCGCCTTGGATACCATCACGACCAGTACGACCACCAATCATCACAACAATATCTCCAGCGACTAAAGTTTCACGTTTATAATCTCCTTCTTTTACAGCTCCTACAACAGCTCCAACTTCCATATGTTTAGCAACATAACTATCATCATAAATTTCACGAACAAACGTTGTTGCTAAACCAATTTGATTCCCATACGATGAGTTGCCGTGCGCTGTTCCTTTTGCTATCTCTACCTGTGGAAGTTTATGTGCTAAAGTATCTTCACGTTTTTGGAGAATATTTCCACTTCCAGAGATACGCATAGCTTGATATACATAACTACGTCCTGATAGTGGATCTCGAATAGCTCCTCCTATACAAGTACTTGCTCCACCAAATGGTTCAATTTCACTTGGATGATTATGTGTTTCGTTTTTAAACTGAATTAACCAACGTTCTTCTTTACCTTTATTTTGAATAGTTGTAAAGAATGAACATGCATTAATTTCTTCACTTACTTCGATATTTTCATCATTTAATATACCAACATGATATTTACCAATAATACTTGCCATATCCATAAGTGTTAATGGTTTATCTTCACGGTTAAGCTCTCCACGAACTTTTAGATAGTAATCAAACGCATCTTGCATTTCCTTTTTGAAAAGCTCAGACTCAATATTAATTTCATCAAGAACTGTTTCAAATGTTGTATGACGGCAGTGATCACTCCAATAACAATCAAGAACATAAATCTCAGTTTCAGTTGGAACACGTCCTTCTGTTTTAAAATAACTTTGAATAAATTCTAAATCTTCTATATTCATCGCTAGAGAAAACTCTTTTTTGATTGCTTCTAATTGCTCATGAGAGTATTCTAAAAATCCATCCAGTTTTTTAAGAGGTTTAGGTTCAGAATTTAGTGAAAATTCTAATACTGATAAATCCTTAACTCGTGCTTCAATTGGATTTACTAGATAATTTTCCACTAATTTCAATTCATCAGAATTTAATTTTTTATCAAAAATAACTAGCTTACCACTTCTAACAGTTGCTTCGCTTTTCGCATTAAGCAACTTTATACACTGAGTCGCACTATCAGCTCTTTGATCGTATTGAGCAGGGAGCACTTCATAAGCGAAATATTTTCCTTCTTCTAAATCAATACTCTCAAAAACTTCATCAACAACGACTTCAGAAAATACCGAAGTTTTAGCTAGTTTATAAGTTTCTTCATCAATATTGTAAATATCATAAATAACATACACCTGAACATTATCTAAATCTAAATTATACTCTAGATTTAGCGTATTTTTCAGCTGTAATTCTTCCTTATTATATCCTTGACGCTTTTTAATAAAAATTCTTTTGTTACTCATCGTATCCTCCTAAATGTACATCACCATAAAAGTTAATATGACCTATTTTTCTATTTTCACGAGCTTCCTTTTCATAAAAATGTAAGTAGCCTTGTTTTTTAGTAATTAGATTTTTAAAATAATCTTCATCCTGACCTAGTATATTGTATAAAGTCGTCTCACGGTTTTCAATCTTACCAACTCTTAAGCCACATATAGCTTCCACATGTGCTCTAAACTGACTTTTGGTTGCACTTTGCATCGTTATATGTCCAGAGTTATGAACGCGGGGAGCAATTTCATTGAAAATTACTTTCCCATTACTTATAAAAAATTCAACAGTAAGTACACCATAATATTCAATATTATCCAGTATTTTTTTTGTGTATTCTATTGCAAGACTTTCTTGTTCTGTTGTGGCTGACGTTGGAACTTTCGAACGATATAAAATATTATTACGATGTTCATTTTCAACAACAGCAATAATTTGAACTTCGTACTTATCTTTAACGGCAACAACCGATATTTCTTTATCAAGCTCAATAAGTTCTTCTAATATAGTTTGTTTTTCTATTTCTTCCTTCTTAGAAATTTTTTTCTGTCCCTTACCGTCATAACCAAAGCGTAAAGTTTTCATTAAATACACTTTATCTATCTCAACATCAGTATTATCTTCTATATGAATATAATCAACAGTTGGTATTTCCAAACTTCTCGCAAATTCTTTTTCATAATACCTATGTTGAGTAATACGCAATACTTTCGAACTTTGAACGAAATTATATTTTTTTTCTAATTTACTTAGTGCATCAGCATCAATATTTTCGAACTCAAAAGTAATAACATCACTATGCTTACATAGTTCCTCTACTTTTTCGAAATCATCAAAATTTGCTTTAATAAATACATCGCTAAAAATTTTGGCGCAACACATATCACTTGGATCTAAAATAGCAATCTTGTACCCCATCTCTTTTGCACTCATAGCAAGCATTCGCCCAAGTTGTCCACCACCAATTATTCCTATTGTTTTCCCTGGTAAAATTGTTTTTATCATATCTTCATCTCTTCCAATACTATACGTTCTTGTTCTTTTTTGAAATCTAAATATTTCTGTTCATAATTTTCATTCGTCATTCCCAAAATTGATAGTGCGCTAATTGCTGCATTTTTAGCACCAGCAACTCCTATTGCCATAGTAAGAACAGGAACTCCTGCAGGCATCTGTACTATTGAATATAGAGAATCTACTCCACTAAGAGTACTAGACTTAATAGGTACTCCTATTACAGGCAATGTTGTCATTGAAGCGACCATTCCTGGTAGATGAGCCGCGCCTCCCGCTGCAGCTATTATAAGAGAATAACCATTTTTTCTAGCATTTTTTGAAAACTCTACTAGAAGATCGGGTGTTCTATGAGCGCTAACTACTTTTTTGTCATAAGGGATTTCAAATTGATCTAAAAGATTACACGTTTCTACCATAGTAGTATAATCCGAATTTGAACCCATTATTACTGCTACTTTCATACATTTAACTCCTTTTTTTGATTGAAAGTTCGTTTTTAAAACTAATTGTTATTAATTTTTATTTTAACGTCCGTTTATAATTCCATTATACTCCTTTAGTAGCATTTTATCAAGTCTTTTTATTAATTATATATCTTCATTAACTATGTGCATTTAAAATATATATTATATGTTTCTAAAAAATAAAAACAGTAAACTTCTAAAATTTACTGTTTTCCAATTTTTTCTATTTAATTGCATATACTGTTATTCCTTAATAAATTTGCTGGCTAATTTATATACTTGATTAATTTCTTTATTTTCCAACTTCCAAGTATTCAATTCATCTTTAATTAATTCTGGAAACTTTTTGCTTATATCCCTTAGTGCATTCCCCACTGATTTTCTTACATATTCACTCTTATCCTCTTTTAAATTCGCTATTCTTCTGATAGCCTCTTTGGGATTTTCTTTAAAGTATGGTCTGCTTGTCCATATTCTTAAACCTTCCGTTACTGCTCTTCTTGTATTAGGATTATCATGATTTAGCCATTCATCAATAACAGTAAGTGTTTTTTCATACCCTATTGATTTACAAAATTCGTCAAACGACTTAGCTAATACTTCCTGAACCCTCCAATTATCATCTTTAGAAACTTCTTCTCTCATAAATGTCAAAATTTCTTTATCTGTAGACAAATAACCAAAAAGGAATACACCGTACATTCTCACTTGATAAACTTCAGAATGATATGCTAGAAAAGCTAATTCTTTTATATATCCAATACTATTTGATTTATAATCATTTATCGCTTTTTTTTCTTGCTCTTTGAAGCCATTTTTTATTATAGAAAATTCTTTTTCTAAGTTTTTAATGTACTTATTCATTTTAGTCCTCCACTATCTACATCATACTAAATATTTTTTATATACTTATCAATCGCATATGCAACTCCATCATCATTATTAGATTTAGTAATAAAGTCCGCATATTTTTTCACATCGTCTGTAGCATTTTCCATAACTACTATATGCCCAACACTTTCAAACATTGGTATATCATTTTGACCATCTCCAAAAGCTGCTAGTTCATTCTTCTCCAATTTTTCAAGTTTTTGTATGTATTCAATACCCTTTGATTTCTTTGCATTAATATGAGTAATTTCTAAATAACCACTTAAAGATTTTTGAATAGTTAACTGTTCTTTAGAATAGTTTTCTTCTACATAATCTATCAATTTTTTAAAAACTTCTTCGTCATGCTCAATAAATGATACTTTATAAATTGTTTTATTTGTATTTTCAAAATAATTTTTAAAATTTACAATCTTGTAACCTACTTTTACTATATTATATTCTCTTTTTATGCCCATAGTTTCTAAATCTGTATTCCAATATGATTCATCATAGAGACTAATACCAATATTTTCAAACTTATTTCTTATATCTAATACCAATCTTCTTGCTAAATTATACTCCAACGGTACACTATGTAATATTGTATTTTTTTTATTATTTTTCTCAAAAATCAAGCCGCCATTAAATGCAACATGAATTCCATCAATACCAAGATTATTTATTATTTCTTCCATTTTTTGTGGAGAACGAGCTGATACTAAAGTAAAAGGTAATCCACTTTCCTTTATTGTTTTTATCGTAAATTCGCTCATTTGTCCGTTACTATTCAAAACAGTCCCATCCATATCAGAAAACAAATGCTTAATCATACAAATACCTCCATAACTATTTACAATTATATTTTAATATTATATTAAAATTTTTCCAAGTTTTTTAATAATTTACTAAATATTATTCTTAATATATGTACTTACCTAAATAAACTTAATACTAAAAAAGAATCATAATCTAATAAATTATGATTCCTCTTCTAAATTTTATTTTTCTCTAATTCTTGTAGCAAAAATTGTTCCTATTAAAGCAATTACTGCAGATACAAAAAATACTAATGATGAATTTATATCCCATATTGCTCCCATAATATAAAGACCAATGGTCATACTAAGCTGGTAACATATCGCTGTATATAAGATTTGCATATCAATTATTTTTTCTGTATTAAATCTATTATTTAAAATTAAAATAAAAGCAATATGTCCTACAGCAAAAGTTATTGCATGAAAAGTTTGCATTACAACAAATACATATATATTATGAAATATCGCTAACATAAGCCATCTTATTATTGCTCCAATCCCGCAAAAAACTAACAGTTGAGTTGGTTTTATCTTCCCTATTATTTTTTTTGAAAAAATAAAAAACAAAATTTCAGCTATTACTGATATATTTAGTATTAGTCCCGACAACCACTTAGCGTTTATGTTCATGCTTTCTAAATATAATGCATTATAATTATTATACGCCGTATGTGATAGCTGATATAAAAATATAACTAGAATAAGTAATAATGCATTCTTATCTTTCAATACCCAACTATATAATCTACCAGTATTTTTATTATCACCTTTATTAACAGAAAGTGTATGAACTAATTTAGGTTGAGGCAGAAACATAAAAACCACATATAAAACTAATAATATAATAAGTATATAATACAGTGCGACACTTCCTACATATCCTATAATACCACCTGCAGCTATTCCAACCAATGTAAAACTTACAGATCCCCATGTCCTTGCTTTTCCGTAATCAATGCCTTCTTCTTTTAAAAATAAAGATGCCAAACTTTCTATAAATGGTGCAACTGTATAATAAACTAGACCAAACATAAATGTTATAAGAGTCAAGATTATTTTGTTATTTGTAATTCCATAGCTCAGTGCAAGTAAGATACCAGCTATCACCGATATCTTTAAAGATAAACTAATATTATATCTCTTCAATAAATATGGATTCAAAAAAATTCCACCTAAAAATCTGGCAAGATATAACATCGAAAATATTGTACTTGCTTCCAAAACAGTTAAATTCTTTACTCCTGTGAGATATAAAATCCAAAATGGTAAAAATACTCCATTAACTGCAAATTGCAAAAAGTAATTCGTCGATAACCAATTTTTTGATGACATAATGCCTCCTCTACTGTATTGAAAGTTGAACTATTACTACCATCATATTCATAGAAATATGCGCTATCATCGGCGTAATGATACTTTTAGTTTTTAAATATAAAAAGCTAAAAACAAACGACATCATTATATATAATACCATGATTGGAGAAAATCCATCATGTGGAATAGCAAATAATATCCCCGTTATTAGAGCAGGAATAGTAAATCTAATCCATTGCTTACTACCTAACATAACATCATAAAAATATCCAAAAACTGCTTTTCTAAAGAATAATTCTTCCATTATCGGTCCTAAAAAAACAACATATCCTATAAATAACGGATTTAATTTTATTATTTGAACAACATTACTTGTATTTTTACTACTTGCTTGAAACTCAAAAATTTTAGCTAAGTATTGTAATAATCCATTTATAATACCTTGCACTAGCATCATCGCTACAAACCCTGCTAATCCTATTGCTATGATTATTAAAATATTTGATTCTCTTTTTCCTCGATCAATATCATTATGTGATTTAGATGCTATAAAAAACATAATGATAATTGCTAATGTTGATAATCCTAAAGCAATATTTAATCGCAAATGCACACTTAATGTTTGTGGTAATAGTGTTGGTAGAAAAAATACTGCTACAAAATAGATAACACCAGTTGTTATAAGGTTTTTTATATCGCCTCTTTGAAATGAAATTCTCATATAACCTCCTCAATAATTTAATATTAGTTTATTATAGCACTTATACTTTATACTTACAATAAATCACGAACAATTAAAATATTTTTTTAGTATTATCCTTGAAAGTTTTTAAATAAGATGTTAGAATAAATATATAAACATAGTAGCGAGCTGTTGTTGGTGAAAGTTCAGCAAAATATTTGGCATGATATATATTACATATAAATATTAAAGATGAGTTTTTACTAATCAGGGTGGAACCGCGGAATTTATTTCGTCCCTAGGTATACTTTAGAGTATATCTAGGGATATTTTATTTTAAAGGAGGAATTTAATCATGGAGAAAATTTTATCTCTTGCAAAAAACAGAGGATTCGTATTTCAAGGATCTGAAATTTATGGTGGATTAGCTAATACTTGGGATTACGGTCCATTAGGTATCGAACTAAAAAATAATATAAAAAGAGCATGGTGGAAAAAATTCATTCAAGAGTCACCATATAACGTTGGATTAGATGCTGCTATCTTTATGAATCCGCGTACTTGGGAAGCATCAGGGCACGTTGGAAACTTTTCTGATCCAATGATGGACTGTAAATCATGTAAATCACGTCTTCGCGCTGACAAACTTATTGAAGAATATTACTTCAAAGAAAAAAATGAAGATGTCGTTGTTGATGGACTACCATTTGAAGAATTAGAAAATATTATCGAACGAGAAAATATTAAATGTCCAGAATGTGGTAAACATGATTTTACTAATATTAGACAATTTAACCTTATGTTCAGAACAAATCAAGGTGTTGTAGAAAATTCTACAAGCCAAATTTATCTACGTCCAGAAACTGCACAAGGTATTTTTGTTAACTTCAAAAATGTTCAACGTAGTATGCGTAAAAAACTACCATTCGGTATAGGTCAAATTGGTAAATCATTCCGTAATGAAATTACACCTGGTAACTTTATTTTCCGTACTCGTGAGTTTGAACAAATGGAACTTGAGTTCTTCTGTGTGCCAGGGACTGAATTAGACTGGCATAAAACATGGAAAGATACATGTGAAAACTGGCTATTAGATTTAGGTATGACAAAAGAAAATATTCGTCTTCGTGATCATGATCCAGAAGAGCTTTCTCACTACTCTAATGCAACAACTGATATTGAGTTTAAATTCCCATTTGGATGGGGAGAACTTTGGGGAGTTGCTTCAAGAACAGATTACGATTTAAAACAACATATGGAGCACTCAGGGCAAGATATGACTTATCAAGATCTTCTTACTAATGAAAAATATATTCCATATTGTATAGAGCCGTCTGTTGGTGTTGACCGTGTTCTACTAGCATTCTTATGTGACGCATACAATGAAGAAGAAGTAGGAGAAAACGATACTCGTACAGTTCTTAAATTCCATCCAGCACTAGCACCATATAAAGCAGCTATTCTACCACTTTCTAAAAAATTAAGTGACAAAGCTAGTGAAGTTTATTCACAACTTGCGGCTGATTTTATGGTAGATTTTGATGAAACTGGTTCTATCGGTAAACGCTATCGTCGCCAAGATGAAATTGGTACTCCATTCTGTATCACTTATGACTTTGAATCTGAAAATGATGGTATGGTAACTGTCCGTGAACGTGACACAATGGAACAAACTCGTATCGCTATTTCAGAATTAAAACAATATATTGAAGAACGAGTTAAATTCTAATACTAAAACCTCTAACTAATAAACTAGTTAGAGGTTTTTTTCTACATTTAACATCCCTGCTTGAAGCTGGTACATTTTATAATATGTTCTTTTTTGTTGTAACAACTTAGTGTGTGTACCACTTTCAATTATCTCACCTTTATCAAGTACATAAATACAATTTGCATCTTGAATAGTGGATAACCTATGAGCAATTGCAATCGTCGTACGTCCCTTTCTCATTTTCTTTAATGAGTTTTGTATTATTTCTTCTGTTTCAGAATCAATATTTGCTGTAGCTTCATCCAAAATTAAAATCTTAGGCTGTGCTGCTATAGTTCTTGCAAAAGTAAGTAGCTGACGTTGTCCACTTGAAAAAGTTGAACCACGTTCTGTAACTGGACTTTTATATTTTTCAGGTAGCTGCATAATAAACTCATCAGCATCGACAAATTCAGCCGCCGCTTTGATATCACTTTCAGTTAAAGACTTATTATACATCTTTATATTTGATTCAATAGTGCCATGATACAGAAATGGATCTTGTAATACTAAACCTATTTTATTTCGTAGTTCATTCATTGAATATTCTTTTATATCCCGTCTATCAACCAGAATTTCCCCACGGTCAAATTCATAAAATCTTAGAAATAGATTTATTATAGATGATTTTCCAGAACCAGTTGATCCCACAAATGCAATAGTTTCTCCTTTATTTACCTTAAACGAAATATTTTTCAAAACATCATTCTTCCCATCATAAGAAAAACTCACATTTTTAAATTCAATATTTCCTTCTTCAATTTTATAATTACTATCCTTTTGAGCAGGTTCATATTCCTTATTGTCAATAAGTTCAAAAACACGCCCTGCAGCTATCATAGATGTCTGTAAAACAGAAAAATTTTGCATAAGCTCTATAAGTGGATTGAACAGCTGGTTTGTATATTGAATAAATGCGTAAATTATCCCAGCTGTAAAACCTGCAGTTTGCCAACTAAGCCCAAAATAAGTCAATATTACTCCATAGGCCAAAATTTTTAACAATGCCATGGCTGGACGAAGTAATAAACTATCCACCGATAAAGAACGACTCATGTAATGTAGATGTTCTTTATTCACTTCTTCAAAACCTTTTATTAAGCGTTCTTCTTGATTAAAAGCTTGAATAATTCGCATACCTTCTATCGATTCCGATAATTTTGTATTTAAATCACTAAGTTTAGCACGAGTAATTTTTACTAGCTTACTAGATAATCTTTGGTACAAATAAACCGAGCCTATCATTATTGGAAGAAACAATATCATTAAAACTGTTAATCCAGGGCTAAGAGAAATCATCGCTCCTATCGTTACAACAAACATCAAAATAGAGTTAAGAAAACTAGAAAAAATTGTTCCAAACATATCAGCAACTGCTTGTGTATCATTTGTTAATCTTGAAACAATCGAACCTACAGGAGTTCTATCAAAATAAGACATTCTTAATTTTTGAAGATTTGTAAAGCTCTCCTCACGCAAATCGCTGACTATACTATACGCAACTTTTGAAAAGTAATATTCACCTATAAAGGTAGAAATAACTCTAAATAAAAACAACCCATAATAGATGATTAATAAACCAAGCCCTGCACTTGCAATACCTTTTGTTATATAGTTATCAATATAATATTGAGCTAAAAGAGGAATTGCAGTAGCTACAATACTTGTTAAAAGGATAAATGTTAATGCGACTGCTGTAAAAGTTTTATATCTTAGCACATAATTAAGCAATCTTAAAAAAGTATTATTTTTTTTCAACTTATTCTCCTCCTTTTAACTTTTCTTCTAACTGTTGGTTACTGTATGTTTCTTTATACCAACCATCTTGGGCTAACAACTCATCATGCGTTCCACGTTCAATAATTTTTCCATTATCCATAACGATAATTAAATCAGCATGAACAATAGCTGATAATCTATGGGCAGTAATAATCGTTGTCTTTCCTTTTCTCTCTTCTTTTAGATTTTCTAAAATAATATTTTCAGTTTTTGCATCAACTGCTGATAGAGAATCATCAAGTATTAAAATATCCGGGTTCATAATTAATGCACGGCTCATCGCTATACGTTGCTTTTGACCTCCAGATAGTGAAACACCTCTTTCTCCAATAATAGTATCAATTCCATCTGGCATACTTTTTATATCATTATATAAGCCACAAAGTTTTGTAACTTCTTCTACTCTTTCATCCGAATATGCTGGATCAGCAAAGCGAATATTTTCTTTTATAGACATTGCAAATAATACTTGATCTTGTGGAACATACCCTATTAAACTACGCAAATCTTTTAATTTATAGTTTTTAATATTTTCACCGTTTAAAAGAATTTCTCCATCTACTACATCATATTCTCGTAGTAACAACTTCAACAATGTTGTTTTCCCAGAACCTGTAACTCCAACAATACCTAATGTATTACCCTGTTCTATTGAAAATTTGATTTCTGACAATACTGATTTATCTAAATATGAAAAATTAGAAATATTATATTCTAATCGACCATTGACCGCTACTAATCCTTCTTTTGCCGTTTCCTTTACAGAGCTCTCTTCAGCTAACAATCTTTCAATACGTTCATAAGAAACATCACCACGTTGACCTATATTATACAACCACCCTATTGCTTGAAGCGGCCAAACTAACATATCTAAGTATGTAACAAAGGTTACTAACTCTCCAACGGTCATCTCTCCATTAGAAATAAAGATTCCTCCAAAAATTAAAGTCAAAGTATACGAAAGTCCAATAAAAACAAGTACCATAGGATTAAATAGCGCATTATATTTTGAAGCGGTAATATTTTTAATAAAAACTTTCTTATTAATTTCTTTAAAGCTTTCTATTTCATCATTACCGTAACCAAACGACTTAGTAACACGAACACCCGAGGCATTTTCTTGAACCTTACTATTTAAATCTGAAAACGACTCCTGCGCCTCTTTAAAACTTTCATAGTTTTTATCACCTAATTTATTAACTGCATATGCCATAAACGGCAATGGTAATATCGCTATAAAACTTAACTTTGGACTTATTAATAATACCATTGTTCCTAAAGTTACCAATGCTGTAATAGACGCATCAACCGCCGACATCACGCCTCCACCTGCAACCATTACTACAGAGTTAATATCATTTGTAGCGTGCGCCATCAAATCACCTGTACGATATTTTTGATAAAACGATGGAGACATTTTTGTAAAATGTTGAAATAATCTAAAACGCAATAATCTACCAAGATTATATGCTGCACCAAAGATATACACTCGCCAAACATACCTCAGCCCATACATTATTAAGGCAGCTAATACTAAGTAAGCTAGATTTATAAATAAATACTTATTTGTTAACTCTCCTGACGCAATATTATCAACAACATTTCCTATAACTCTTGGCGGTATTAAATTAAAAACACTTACTAACGATAATGCAAGTATTCCTACTATATATCGTTTCTTTTCGAGTTTTAAAAACCATCCAATTTTTCTGATAATATTCATAAAATCTCCTTTCTCGTTTAGTTAATTATATTTCACTACTTTACATTATTTATCTTTTCGAAAACTTCCCCTATTTTTTCACTAATAACTAATGTCGCCATTCTATCTTGAGGTGTTGAAGTTTTATTTATAACCACCAAATGATTTCCTCTAAAATGTCTTATTAGATTTGCCGCTGGATATACACTAAGTGAGGTTCCTCCTATTATTAATACCTCTGCCTGTTCTATATACTTAATCGCAGAACTAAATACCGTCATATCCAATTCCTCTTCATATAAAGTAACATATGGCTTTATAATACCACCACACTCACATAGAGGAATAATACTCTCTTTTGATAAAAACTCCTCTAAGTTATAATGCTTTCGACACTTACGACAGTAGTTACTATCTACCGTACCGTGAAGTTTTAAAATGTTTTTGCTTCCTGCTATTTCATGTAAAGTATCAATATTTTGAGTAATAACAGCACGAAGTTTTCCTTTATTCTCAAGTTCTGCCAAAAAATAATGTGCTTTATTAGGCTTAGCATCTGGATATATCAAATGTTCTTTATAAAATTTAAAAAAATCTTCTGGGTACTTCTCGAACATCGTACGTGATACCAGTTGTTCTGGAGTAAAATGTCGTCCTAATTCTACACTAAATATACCATTAGCACTACGAAAATCTGGTATATTTGACTCGGTAGAAACTCCTGCACCACCAAAGAACACTATATTATTACTTTCTTGAATAATTCTTTTTAATTCCTCTATTTTTTTCATAAAATCACTCCATTTGTATTACATAATTTAAGATAAGGAAACCTATGCTATAAGTTTCCTTATCTGTTAAAATACTATTTCTCTTCTTTTTGCTTTTGAGCTTTTAACTCTTTAATACGTTGTTTTCTCTCTGCAATACGCGCTTTTTTCTCTTCACGAGATGCACTTCTTACTGGACCACGAGAAATATGCTCTTTATTGTCATTAGTAACAAGATTTGTTTTTTCTTCTTTAAGCTCTATTTCTTCATGACGTTCAACCTTGATACGTAATAAGTTAGCAACTACTTCGCATTCTATCTCGTCTATCATATATTCAAACATTTCATGTCCTTCGTTTTTATATTCACGAAGCGGATCTATTTGACCATATGAACGTAAGAAAATACCTTTGCGCAGTTGATCCATTTGGTCGATATGGTCTGTCCAACGATCATCTATTACATTTAAAAGAATATATCTTTCAAATGAATTCATAGTCTCATCACCAAGAAGCTCACGTTTTTGTTCATATTCATTATTAATTTTTTCAAGAGCAAGTCGTTTAATTTCTTCATCAGACATAACTTCACTATACTCATCTTCTTTTATAGGACATTGTCCTAAGAATTTTTCATTTAGTGATTTTACAATTTCTTCTGTTTCTTCTTTTTCACTATGTGCTTCTAATGTTTGAGTTGCATATTCGATAGTTTTCTCAACTGCTTCTTCTGTCATTCTATCAATAATATCAGTAACTACTTCATTTTCTAAAACTTCATTTCTTTCAGCATACATAATTTCACGTTGTTTGCGTAAAACATCATCATACTGAAGAACTTGTTTACGTGCATCGTAGTTGTTACCTTCTACACGTTTTTGAGCACTTTCTACAGAGCGGCTGACCATTTTACTTTCAAGAGGTGTATCATCTGTTTTACCCATAAGTCTTTGTAATCTGTCAGCACCGAAACGAACCATAAGTTCATCTTCTAATGATAGATAGAATCTACTATATCCTGGGTCACCCTGACGTCCAGAACGCCCACGTAGCTGGTTATCAATACGACGTGATTCATGACGTTCTGTACCAATTACAGCCAAACCACCTAGTTCACGAACACCTTCACCTAGTTTTATATCTGTACCACGCCCAGCCATGTTAGTAGCGATTGTTATAGAACCTTTTTGTCCCGCTTGTTTAATAATTTCTGCTTCACTTTCATTTTGTTTAGCATTTAGCACTTTATGAGGAACTCCATATTTATACAGAAGTCTAGAAACCAATTCACTGGTTTCGATAGATACTGTACCTAAAAGTACCGGTTGTCCTCTATCGTAACATTCTTTAACCTCACGAGCAACCGCATTAAATTTGGCTTCCATAGTAGAGTAAATAAAATCCGGAGCATCTATTCTCATAATAGGTTTATTCGTTGGTATTGTTGTTACATACATATTATAAATATTTCTAAATTCTTCTTCTTCTGTTTTAGCTGTACCCGTCATACCGCTAAGTTTTTTATACATTCTAAAGAAGTTTTGGAATGTAATAGTCGCCATTGTTTTACTTTCTTTTTGGATAGCTACACCTTCTTTAGCCTCAATAGCTTGGTGCAATCCTTCAGAAAAACGACGGCCCGGCATTGTACGCCCTGTAAATTGGTCAACGATTAGAATTTCTCCATCTTCTGCAACTACATAATCTACATCAAGTGCCATAGTATAGTTCGCTTTTAACGCTTGGTTTATGTGGTGTGTTAAATCAACATTTTTCAAATCATAAAGATTTTTTAGTCCAAAGTAACTTTCTGCTTTATCGATACCATTTTCAGAAAGTTGAATAGCTTTAGTTTTTACATCTAAAGTATAATCTCCATCGCTACCATCTTCTTCCTCAGCACGTTTCAAAGTTTTAACAAAAGCATTAGCTACTTGATATAGTGATGTAGACTCTTGTCCTTCTCCCGAAATGATAAGCGGTGTTCTCGCTTCGTCAATCAAAACAGAGTCGACCTCATCGATGATTGCATAGTTTAGTGGACGTTGAACACGAGCTTCTACAGATTTCACCATATTATCACGTAAATAATCAAAACCTAATTCATTATTCGTCGAATAAGTAATATCTGCATTATAAGCAGCTCTTTTCTCTTCAGAATTCATTGAATTTAGATTTAAACCTACTGACAATCCTAAATAATTATATAAAACTCCCATCTCTTCTGCATCACGTTTAGATAAGTATTCATTGACTGTTACTACATGAACACCATCTCCTGCTAAAGCGTTTAAATATACAGGCATTGTAGCCGTAAGAGTTTTCCCTTCCCCTGTTCTCATCTCTGCGATATCACCACGGTGTAGTGCAATACCACCCATAACTTGAACTTTATAAGGTTTCATACCTAATGCACGGAAAGCTCCTTCACGTGCAGTTGCAAATGCATCTACCAATATATCATCTAATATATCAGCAACTGCTCTGCCTTTTTCTTTTTCTTCTTCAATATATTCTTTAAATTCTTCAGCTTTGTTTTGTAACTGTTCATCACTAAAACTAGCATATTCTTCTTCCTTAGCTAATACCTTATCAGCTAATTTTGCTAAACTTTTTACTTCTCTTTTATTAGCATCAAATAATTTTCCTAAAATAGCCATTAAAATTTTCCTTCCGACATATTTTCTGTGAAAATGATATTATATCATTTTTATTCATCATTTAATTATAACACTCATTTCATGGTAACGCAACAACAAAGTAACGATTTTAAGTTGGTATTAACTTGATTCCCACATATTTTAATTTCTATTTTTTTCTAAAAATTTTTAAGAAATTAACAGAAAATATTTATATCCCGACATGAAAAATATTTTTTATTAGTTGGATTATTGATAATAAAGTATAAAAAATTCGAACTAACCTAAGTTAGCTCGAATTTTCTACTTTATTATTTATTTAAGATACTGTGACATCTGTGGCATAGACTTTCTTCAGTTACTTCTTCCACAATGTTCCAACAACGTTCACAACGGTGTCCTTGGGCTTTTGTTACTTTTACAGTAGCCAAGTCGTATGTTGCACCATCATTTTCTTTTACCTCTACACTACTTACGATAAATAGTTGGTGTAAGTTATCAACAGAGTTCAATAGTTCAACTACTTCGCTATCATTGCTGTAGATTTCTACAGCAGCCTCTAGAGATTTACCGATAACTTTTTCATTACGACTTTCTTCTAACGCTTTGTTAACATCGTCACGAACCTCTAAAAGTTTGTCCCATTTTGCTTCTAATACTGCATCTTCAATTACATTTTTCTCAGGGAAGTCTAATAAATGTACAGACTCAGCATCTTCGTATGGCATATTGTCATAAATTTCTTCTGCAGTAAATGACAAGATTGGTGCGAATAATCTAACAGACTTGCTTAAGATAGCATAAAGAACTGTCAACATACTGCGACGTTTTGGTGAATCTTCACCTTCGATATAAAGAATATCTTTACCGTAGTCTAAGTAGAATGAAGATAATTCCACGTTGAAGAAGTTTGTAAGTTCACTAGTAATACTATTGAATTGGTAGTTTTCATAGTAATCAAGAACATTTGCTACAACTTTTTCAAACTTAATCATCATGTACTTATCTAATTCTTCTAAATCAGCATATTCTACTAAGTCTTTTCTGTTATCAAAACTTCCGTTAAATAGGTTTCCTAATAAGAAACGATAAGTATTTCTGATTTTTCTATAAGTTTCTGATACTTGTTTCAAGATATCATTAGAAATACGAACGTCTTGTGTGTAGTCTACACTTGCAGACCATAGACGGATAATCTCTGCTCCTAATTGTTTACCAACATCATTAGGTGAAATAACATTACCTAGAGATTTACTCATCTTGTTACCATTACCATCCATAACAAATCCTGCAGATACTAACTCTTTATATGGAGCTGCACCAGAAACTGCTACTGATGTAATCAACGAAGAGTTAAACCAACCGCGATATTGGTCACTTCCTTCTAAGTAAAGGTCAGCTGGGTAAGTTAAATCATCACGAACTGCACAACATCCTTGGTGAGATGTTCCAGAGTCAAACCATACGTCCATGATATCCATTTCTTTAGTGAATTCACCATTTGGACTTCCTGGATGAGTATATCCTTCAGGTAATAATTCTTTAGCTTCTTTGTAGAACCAAACATTTGAACCTTCTACCTCGAAGATTTTCGCTACATGTTCAATTAATTCGTTATCAAGGATAGCTTCACCATTTTCAGCATAGAATACTGGAATTGGTACACCCCAAACACGCTGACGACTGATTACCCAGTCACCACGGTCACGAATCATGTTATATAATCTTGGTTTACCCCATTCACTGTAGAATTTAGTGTTATCTACAGCTTCTAACAATTCAGAACGGAATGCATCAACAGAACAGAACCATTGTGGTGTCGATCTAAAGATAATTGGCTTTTTACTACGCCAGTCATGTGGGTATGAGTGTGTAATATTTTCTTGTTTTAATAATGCTCCTGTTTCAGCTAAGTAAGCAATAATATCTTTGTTTGCATCAAATACGAATTTACCAGCAAATTGTCCAGCATCTTCTGTAAGTACACCTTGGTTATCAACTGGTGATAATACTCCAAGTTTGTATTTCCCTTGACCAACAAGATAGTCATCAACACCGTGTCCAGGCGCTGTATGAACTAACCCAGTCCCTGAATCAAGTGTTACATAATCAGCTAAGATTAATGTAGATGTTCTATCTAAGAATGGGTGTTGACATAGAAGATATTCAAGTTCTTTACCAAAGACTACTTTACCTTCTTCATAGTTTTCCCAACCAAATTGTTCAGCTAAGAAGTTTACTCTTTCTTTTGCTAATAAATAGCTTTCTCCGTTATATTTAACTACTTGATATTCAAAATCAGGATGAACAGCAATACCTAAGTTAGCTGGTAATGTCCAAGGAGTAGTTGTCCAAATAACAAATTTAGTTCCTTTTTCTACAACTCCATCTTCACTTACTAAATCAAATGCAACATAAATAGACGGTGAAGTATGATCACGGTATTCAATTTCTGCTTCTGCAAGAGCTGATTCAGAAGATGGTGACCAATAAATCGGTTTTAACCCTTTGTAGATATATCCTTTGTCTACCATTTTTCCAAATACACGAATTTGTTCTGCTTCAAATTTCGGGTCAAGTGTTAAATATGGGTTATCCCAATCACCAATAACTCCAAGTTTTTTGAAGTCTTCACGTTGTTTATCAACTTGTTTAAGAGCGTAGTCTTTACATTTATTTCTAAACTTAGTTGCTGGCATAGATTTTCTATCAACACCATTGTTTACTAATACTTGCTCGATTGGAAGACCGTGTGTATCCCAACCTGGAACATAATTAGAAACAAAACCATTCATATTTTTATATTTAACGATAAAGTCTTTTAAAATTTTATTTAATGCATGTCCGATATGGATGTTCCCATTTGCATATGGAGGTCCATCATGAAGAACATATGTAGGTTTCCCCGCATTTTTTTCTAATACTTTTCTGTATAAATCCATTTCATCCCAACGTTTTAAAAAGTTAGGTTCTTTATTTGGAAGATTTCCACGCATTGGAAAATCAGTTTTTGGCATTAATAATGTATCTTTTAATTCTACCATTGTTTCTCCTTTCAATATAAAAAAGCTCCTAGTAAAAGTTATAGAGGGCGAACGATGTCCACGGTACCACCTCTGTTAACTCTTACTAAGAGCACTCGTTAAGTCATATTTTATTTTTAAGTAAAGTGATAACTATCTATGCTTTTATGAAGCTTTTCACCTACCAGCTTCTCTCTAAATAATCCACATATTAGCCTTGTCTTTACTCACGATAGACTTATTATATTACATTAGCAATAAACTTTCAAGTGTTTTATGTGAATTTTATAGCAAATTATCAGAAAATAATTTATATAACTATAAATAATATTGCGCTAACTAAATTTTTCATCTTCCAAAACGCCTTTTATTTTATTACCTATAAGCTAACAACTGAGCATTATTAAGCGAAGCTGTGACAGTTATCTTTCCACCAACTGTTTCTATTCCTTCAACTTTTAAAGGTAGTCCCAGTGATTTGATAGTAATTGTATTTCCGTTTATACTTACTCCTGTTCCTGTTAATACTTCTTTTAAATATTTTTCTAAAGCAAAATCAGGGATTGGAACCTTACCAATTTTCGCATCTTCTAAAATTAGTTCTACCTTATTATTAGCTCCTAGCACTCTTATTTTAGTAGATATTTGAGTATCCCATAAACCTAGTTTAACTGGCAATTTAGCTTCGATCCCATTACCAACCAATTTAAAACTTCCTTCTAGTAATTGGGAATCTTTCCCAACAGAGTTTTGAAGAATTGATGCCAATAAATCATCATCAATTTTGGCAGTCGCTAATGCCTTTGAATTTTTGTAACTAACATTTCTCGCGAACTCACTATTCAAATCATTTATAGTTTTTGTTGATTTTATATTTTCTAGTTTTTCTGATTTTTTTATATCTACACTTGGCGTTAAAGCATAAGTTACCCCACCACCTATAAGCGCCAATACTATCACCAAGGATAGCAATTTTCTCAATGTTTTCATTTTAGACATCTCCTTATTTCCATTACACTCTACACTATACTAAAACAAGTTAAAACATGGTTAATAAATACAAAAAACAAACCTAAAGTATTAGATAAAAACTAATACTCTAGGTATTTTTCGTTATTAATATTTTAATCTTAAAGTCGTTATTTAGAATTGTAGAAACGCAAAGATTACCGCTATTATTATTGCTGGTAGCATATTTGCTATTCTTATTTTTAATTTCCAAATAATATTAGCACCTACACAAAATATCAAAACTGAACCAACTAATGACAAATTAGTTAATGCTACCGGTGTCATAATAGGTTCTATAAACTTCGCAAGAACAGTTATTCCTCCTTGAAATATAACTAACGGAACTACAGAGAAAATACTTCCTCGACCATTTGCAGCGGTAAATATTAAAATTGTTATCCCATCTAAAACCGTTTTTGCCATAAGAACGGAATAATCATGAAATAGTGCATCTTGAATAGCTCCCAATATAGACATTGCACCGATACAAATGGTTAGTGAGGCCATAATAAATGAATCTACAAATCTATTATCTTTTCCGCTATTTGTAATTTTTTTCAAATAAATTCCTAAATTTTCAAAAAGGCGCTCAATGTTTAGCAGCTCGCCTATCAAAGTACCTAATGTTAAACTTACAACTAACATCATCGCCCCTTGAGAAACAACCTTATTTTCACTAATTCTAAGAGCATGTTCACACGCACCAATTATTCCTAAAAATATAACCGAAATAGCCGCAGCTTTCATAATAGCTTCTTGCATATTTTTTGATATTCTATGCCCTATAAGCATACCGACGAAACCACCTGCTAGCACACCTAATGCGTTAATTAGAGTCCCTAATCCCATCAAATTATCCTCTTTTCTTAGTTTTATAATAAATATAAAATCATACTTTCCTAAAACTAACTATATCTTGCTTTGACAACTAATGTTTTATTTGTTATACAAGACACCCCTTATTTTCTATACACTATAATTTTATCATGCTTGGTATTTTCTCGCAATATTTTTTGAAAATTGAAAAAACTTTCTATATAAGTTACTGCTAAAAAAACTAACTAAAAATGTACTTCTAGTTAGTTTTTTAACTATTTACTTTTTAAGTTTTCTATCATAAAAATACCAACATCAATTATTGATAATTTTGTAATTTTTTCAAGTTCTTCTTTTATATATGGGAAATGCGTGCAACCTAGAACTACAGCCTCTACTTCTGTTTGTTCAAAATAATTAAATAGATTTTTAAAATCAAAATCAGCAACTATTTTATCTGGGCTATTTTTATCCTCAATAGCTTTTACCAATTCTAACATCGACAGGCCAAAAACTTTTAACTCTGGATTAGATAAATATAAATTATTTTCTACACCAGTCAGACCATGAGAATTCGCAGCCATAACAGCCAAATATTTATACTCTAAACCAAGATTTCTATACATCTGCATCGGTGTAATAATATTTATCTCATTTTCAAGAGCTAATCTGTCAAAATCAACAACAGAACTCAATGAATTACAATAAACAAAAATTGCACTACATTGCTGCTCTTTTATTTTATTTATAATTTCTACTATTATATCTTCTCGCTCACTGTCATCTAAGGCTTGAAACGTAGTTTGTTCTACAGGATTTTTCGAAATAGGTACTTTTACTATATCATTATAACCATGTTTATTCAGCAAATCTTCACCTAGTTGCGAGTCAATCGGCGTTCCAGCCATAACCACAATTTTCATACTTGCCCCTCCATTTAATAAATTTGCTTTTATTACTACACCTTTTAATTATACTACAAAATATATTTATAAAAAAGCACATAAAAAAACAAACCCCAAGATTAACTTGAGGTTTGAATTATATATATATTATTTTATTTCAATTTTTAATTTATCATCTTGATAATCAAGGTTGACTTCCATTCCGTCTTCTATACCATGACGAATAAGTTCTACAGAAAGTTTGTTTTCTATATGGCTTTGTATAAATCGTTTAAGTGGACGTGCACCAAATTTCATATCAAAACCAGCTGTCGCAACCCACTCTGAGATTGCTGGTGTGTAACTAAGTTCAATATTTCTAGCTGCAACACGTTTAACAAGCTCATTAAGAAGTTTATTAGCAATACCTTTAATATTATCTTGTGTCAATGGTTTAAAAATAATTATATCGTCCATACGATTAAGTATCTCTGGTTTGAAGTAACTGTAAAGTTGGTTAGTAACACTTTTACGAGTTTCTTCAGAAATAACACCGTCTTTTACTTCTTCTAATAATTCTAATGAACCTATATTAGAAGTCATAATAATGATTGTATTTTTGAAGTCTACTACTACACCTTTAGAATCAGTTAAAGTACCTTCATCTAACAGTTGAAGTAAGATATTAAACACATCAGGATGAGCTTTTTCTATTTCGTCCATTAAGATAATACTATATGGATTACGTCTTACACTTTCAGTAAGTTGTCCACCTTCTTCATAACCGATGTATCCTGGAGGGGCACCGATTAAACGGCTGACTGAGTGTTTTTCCATATATTCACTCATATCTATTCTAACGATATTGCGTTCATCATCAAACAAGTTAAGAGCTAAAGCTTTAGCAAGCTCAGTTTTACCTACACCAGTAGGTCCTAAGAATAAGAAACTACCAATCGGACGATTTGGATCAGAAATCCCTGCACGAGAACGTAATATTGCATTAGTTACACTCTCAACAGCTTCATCTTGACCTATCACTTTTTCATGAATAGTATCAGCTAAATTAAGAAGTTTTTCTTTTTCTGTTTCTACTAATCTAGTAACTGGGATACCTGTCATTTGACTTACGATAAAGCCAATTTCATCTTCAGTTACTTCTTGTTTTAGTAATTTATAATCTTCATGTTTAGATTTTTCTTCTAATTCTTCCAACTCACGTTTTAATTTTGGTAAAGTTGAGTATTGTAATTCTGAAGCTTTTTCTAAATTATAATTATTTTGAGCTTGTTCTAATTCTAATTTAACTCTATCGATTTTTTCACGAAGATCTTTTACCGCAGATAATTTTTCTTTTTCACTATCTACTTGCAATTGAAGTTTATTTTGTTCTTCTTTTAAGTTTGCAAGCTCTTCTTTTAAGTTTTCTAAACGACGTTGTGATACTTCGTCATCTTCGCTACTTAAAGCTTTTTCTTCGATTTCAAGTTGCATTACTTTACGATTGATTGTATCTAACTCTGCGGGGTTAGATGAGTTTTCAGTTTTAATAGTAGCACAAGCTTGGTCGATTAAGTCTATAGCTTTATCTGGTAAGAATCTGTCAGTAATATATCTGTTAGATAATTCTGCAGCTTCTACGATAGAACGGTCAGAAATTTTAACACCGTGATAAACTTCGAATCTTTCTTTAAGACCACGCAGGATAGATATTGTGTCTTCTACAGTTGGTTCTTTAACTAGAACTTTTTGGAAACGACGTTCTAACGCAGAGTCTTTTTCGATATATTGACGATATTCATTAAGAGTGGTAGCACCAATACAGTGAAGCTCTCCACGAGCTAACATAGGTTTTAAGATGTTACCTGCATCCATTGCTCCATCAGTTTTTCCAGCACCAACAAGCATATGAATTTCGTCGATAAATAGAATTATTTTTCCTTCTTTTTCTTTTACCTCTTTTAGAACAGCTTTTAACCTTTCCTCAAACTCACCACGGTATTTCGCACCCGCTACTAAACTAGTAAGATCAAGTTCGAATACTGTTTTATCTTTCAAACTCTCGGGTACATCCCCACGAACGATACGTTGAGCAAGTGCTTCAACAATAGCAGTTTTACCTACACCAGGTTCCCCGATTAATACTGGGTTGTTTTTTGTTTTTCTAGATAATATTCTAATTACATTTCTTATCTCTTCATCACGACCAATTACTGGATCGATTTTACCGCTACGTGCAGCTTCTACTAAGTCACGTCCGTATTTTTCTAATACTTCATAGTTGTTTTCTGGATTTTCATTCATAACTTTCTTACCTCCTCTTATACCATCGATAACTTCAGTTACGTGTTTAAGTGTAGTAACTTTATCGACATATTTTTTCACTATACTATTTTTTACATAACTTGCAAGAACAATATGCTCGCAAGAAATAAATTTATCTTCATATTTATCTTTATACTTATTAGCTTCTATTAATAAAGCATTTAAATCATTACTCAAGTAACTGGCATAATTGATATTATCTCCTTCTACTCCACTTACTTTGTTGATTTCATTGTCTAACTCAGCTAGCAATGCAGCTTTATCAATATTTATTCTTCCCAATATATCACTATATAAATTACTACCAGTAAGAGCTGCTTTTAAAAACATCTCACTAGTAATATTTTGACTTTTTTTCTCAGTTGCAAATTCGGAAGATTTCGCTAAGATTTCTTTCACACTATTTGTAAAACTATTAATATCCATTGTAAATCTCCTTTGTCTTTTTTTTTAGGTCTATACCCGTCTAATTAGTATTTTAATGTCAAATCTTCTTTGACCTTTTTTGACCTTAAATAAATTATAACATGTTTGACCTTTTTTGACAATAGTTTTTTTAAAAAATTTTAGAATATAATTTATCTTTTAAAAATAAAAGAAAAAGCATCTAGAATTAGATACTTTTTAATACTATGATTTTCTTAATTGACTGATAAATTTTTCTTTTGAAATTGAAATACCCAATACAGAATGAAAATTTCTAAGCGTACTATATTGATATGGCTGCAAAGTTCGTTTCGTTATTGGCTTCTCCAATTCAATCTTAGAACAAATGTTTATATATGTTTGAACATAATTTTTTACCCTTGTGAAAATACGATTTGAATTTTTTAAATAAAATTTCTTCTCCTCTATATCACTAAAGTGATAAATTCTTAAATAATCTATATGTTTTTTTTCTATGATAGTTAGCTTACTAAAGTCTAATGCTTTTAAACACTGTCTACTGTCATTCCTTTCATACGTAACATAAGGAAATATATGCCTAGCATTTCTTAAATTTGCAGAAATTCCCGATCGTAGTGGTATGGCAATCAATAAATTCTTGATATCTAAAATCATAACTCCATGACCTCTCGCTACATCTTCTTGAAATTCATCTAAATTTTTATATGTATCAAAATAATCCTCTGTTAACAGATGAAAATATAAACTGTTTTTATTTATATTTGCCATAATATATCCCCATTATTATATGAAAAAAGAGTCTTTATTTTTAGAGTCGCGACTCCTACGACTACATCAACTTTAGAGTATTTTCTTTTTAGAGTCGGTATTACTCTCCGACTTCCTCTACTATTATTATATAGAAAAAAATAATTTATGTCAAATATCTCTTTACTGATACTTATTGCTATTTTTTGCTCACAAAACCATTTTTTTCTAATAGTTCTTTTGTTACAGCTTCTATTCCTGAAGGTTGTGCATAGAAGTCTGCGAATTTCTTAGTCCATGTCTTAGTTTCACGAGCTTCTGCAAAGTCAATCATAGTTTGACGATATTGTTTTAATACCTCTTCATTTGATTTTGGAAACTCATTATACCCAACATTAGCTTCATGCGGTAATCTTGGTTTAACTTTTTCTGTAGATTTTTCTTCATCTATTACACCAATACTTAGTCCACATAAGAATAATGCATTTTCCGGAATATTTAAAAGTTCAGAAATACCCTTAGCAAAACCTCGTACTCCACCACAGTAAACTATACCATATCCTAAAGACTCAGCAGCCAAAGTAGCATTTTGCATCGCAATACCAACATCCATAGAACCAATTAATAATGGTTCGTATTGATTAGAAATATCAAAATCTCCACCCTCAATATCAAATGACAACTTAATATTGCTAAAGTCAATATAATATACCAAAAATGCTGCAGAACTTTCGATATGAGCCGCATTACCTGGTGCTTTATCTTTAATTAAATCAGCAATCTTTTGTTTTATATCCCCTGTTGCTACGATAATACTGTAGTGTTGTCCATTCATCCAACTTGATCCTTGTTTAGAACAAGCTATAATTTGTTCTAAATGCTCTTTTGGAAGTTCATTTCCTTTTACAAAACTTCTTCTTGTACGGTGTTGCATCATTGTTTCTATTACTTTGTTCATACTTTACCTCCGAATTTAATTAGTAATTATATTATATCGCGAAAAAAGTCAAAATAAAAGAAAGAAGATGATAATAAATATATAATTAATATATTTTACACTCTTACATTTGAATTATTCAAAATCCATTTTGTTTACAGACATCTTCATTACATTATCACATATCTTCGCTATTATTTTTACCTCATTATAATTATTAATTTTTATTTTTGATAATAAATCGAAATAACTCCGCTATCTACTTTTCTATTATTTTCTTTTCCCCATTCTTCAAAGGTTAGGCTTGACGACTTTTTCCATTCAATGTAATTTTCTATAAGCTCTTTATAAAAACATAAATTTTTAAATAAATATTCTTTTTTTTCTTCTGATACTATCTTTTCTATTTCATTTTGTGTAACGTCACATAATTTTAAATCTTCATATTCTTCTCCGTCTTTACAATAATAATCTGGTAAATGATGAGTCGCAAACCAAAGCCTGTCTAACTTTTCCTTAATAATAAAAATCCTTGCATCATCATAATTAGGATTGATTTCTAGTGATTTTCTAATATAATCCATGCGATATAAATATTTCCCCGCCCAATAAAATATTTTTTCATCAACATTTCCTCTTTCACAACACTTTTGTAACTTACCATTCAAAACCTTTCTTAAGGGATAAGGGATTCCTTCGTCCATAATAAATGATGTATTTTCCAATTCAAATAAAGTTCTAATAAATTGCAGTTGTTCAGCTTCACTTCTTGTTTCAAAGTCTTTAATAAATAACTCCAAATGCTGAAATGCTTCTTTTCTAAATCCTTTTTCTCTATTTATCAAATAATTTTTATATTCTTCTTCTTTATCAAATACTCCAATTAAAACTTTTAAAGCCTGATTGAGTACCATATCGTGTGCCATAGTTTTCTCCTTTAAAATTAAGACCTCTTAAATAAAACTATTTATCATCTATTACAAGTTTTCCATATTTTAAACCTCTCTTAAAAATTAAAGTTTATTTATTTTATTAAATCTTATTTGTCAATGCTTGATAATATTTTTTTACACCATCATTATTTGTTTTTTCTTATTTTTTATTTAAAAAACGAATAACTTTTTCTTTGTATTCATTAGAAATTTCTCCAATCTTTTTAGGTGCCATTTTTGCTATCCTCATAAAATAATCCCATTTATTTTCTTCTTTCAATTGCCATAAATATCCTTTTCTATTTTTCAAATTCCAATAAAATACTTTCAAATATATCTTCCAACTCCTCATCAGCTAAATTATATTTTTCTTGTACTATTTTTATATTTTCATAAATTTCAGCTAGTGCTTATTGTATTTTATTCAAATAGTATTCTCTACTTTGAATACTATATTCCTTAAGTAAATTCTTTATTTCTAAATATAATATCTTTCACTTTATCCATCAATTCTTATGTTGAAAATATCTTCATATAACCCTTCAAATTCAATGTCCAAAATATGATGATAATCAATAGTGTGCTCTGTATATGTTAACAAAGTTGTATTTCCCATTCTTCTAAATATCGGCTTACCTAATTTTGAGATAATACTTTCAATATTTTCACCAGGATAACAGTATTTAAAAGTATCTGATTCTACACAAGCCAAAGCTATTTTAGATAAATTTTCTTCATAAAGATTAATTAGCTTATTAGTGAAATCAATTTCTTTCTGCGAAAAATCTTCTTTATAAATAGTTACTTTAAAATTTTCATCCTCAAATTCATAATTCGAAACATACCTTGAATCATTTAAAATAAAATCTTCTTTTTTTAATAAATATTTCATAAAATTAATTCCTTTAAAATTACAGTTTATTTTCTTCTCAAAAATTCCGGGATATTTTTATATGGCGAGGCTAAAAAATCTGTCTCCTCTATCTCTGCTATCATAAAAGCATTTTTTTCAACAATAAGTCCTGTTTTAAAAACTCCATTTTTTACTTTTTCTTCAATTGTCATTAAAAGTTTTGCATCATCATAACAAATATAATCTTCTTTTGGACAATTTTCTAAACTATCATATTTTTCATAAATATAAGTTGGTGATAAAAGCCAGTAAATCGTTTTTGCAGTTTCTATATCACATAAACGATGGTTAATGATTTGCTCTAATAAAAAATTTCCGAAATCAAAATTATATTCAGCAATCAAAAGATGAAGTTCTTCAGATGATGAAATTTTCTTAATTTCTTCTTTTACCTCTGTTTGGTAAACTTCAAAGCCAATTTCTCTTTGCTTTAAGTATTCTTTATAAAAATCCTCCTCTTCATTACCTTTCATAGCTTTGTCAAAGACTTCTTTTTCCATATTAAAATAATAATTGTCCTCGGCAATTTCTGCTTTTAATGAAATATTTTCTAAAAATTCTTTTCTCATACTTTCACCTATCTTAAAAATTAAAATCTTTTTTATTTACTAAAAACCTTCTTTTTATGTATCCTACTTTAAATATGTTCAAAGATTTCATTTACAATGCCTTCTCCTACCTTATTACAGCCTTCCATAATAAAAAAATTTGTTCCTTTTTTTAAGTTTGAATAGGCAACACCCTCATAGATTGGATTCAGGAAACAAATAGTTTCTTCATCAAAATTTTTAATTTCTCCTTGTTCAAAATAAAATCCCAAATACTGTGTATCTCCTTTTAACAAAATATGGGGTCTATAATTACCTGACATCAAGTCTGGTAAAGATTTCCTTTTATTTTTATCGAATTTAAGTGTACAAATAAATGTTAATTTTTTCATACTTTTACCTCTTTTAAAAATTAAAATTTATTAACTACCTTGTTAATACACGAGTAAGAAATTCTTTTTCTATTTCTGCAACAGTCATTTTTGTTCTCACATCAGGATTTTCTTCATAATTTTCTGTGAGTTCTTTTATCACACATTGTTTAAATTCTTCTGCTGTTTTTTGTCTATAATAATCAAAGGCATGAAAGGAACCACTTGAACATCTTCCCCAGTCAGCTAAATAGCCAATAATTTCAAAAGCGTAGTCATTATATTTTTCAAATTTTTTCGTTTCTCTACTTTTTAAATATCCGGAAACTAAATTTATAAAATAATGATAGTATATCGGGTCTCTAAATGAATTATATTCTTTACTATGAAAACTTGGATCGATTATATGTGCTGTTAAAACATCTTCCATCGTTGGTTTTTCTGACATCTTAATATCTGTTTGTATATAATGATAAAATGTTTCTTTATCATAAAATTTACCTTCAACAGCTATAACTACTCCCCACATACCATCTACATAATTAAATAACATCACAGCTCCATTTTTGTATTTACTTTCTACTTCTACAGGCGGGGCTACTCTTTTTTTAGGTTTTTCTTTTTTGATGCTAATTTTTTTAAAAAATTTTTCTAAATTTTTACTTCTTTGTTTGATAAATTTGTCATCTGCACCTAATTCTTCATTTACTCTTAAATCTTCTTGATTAACAATGATATTTTTTATTTTATTTAAAAATTCATCATCAAGTTGACCAACTTTCCACATACAATGAGCAAGAGCAAAGATAACATTAAATCTATCTTCGTCATCTTCTTCTAAAAGTAATGAATTTTTAATATTTTCTACTTCTTCTCCAAGATTAAATCTTCTAAAAAATTCTTCTTTTACATCTAATGAAGTATCATTTCCAAAAATCGTTGCATTCCAAGCTCCCATAATTGTCTCCTATAAAACATTTAAATTTAGTTTTTCACAATAATTATATCATTTTTCATATATCCTTATAAAGCGAAATCCCTTACAAGTAAAGAGCCTGTTAATTTAAAACAGTAACTTGCTCTTTTGAATTATCTAAAAGTCAGATAGAACTTATCTCACCTTTTCTAAAATTTTATTTTTTCTTTTTACCATTACTCGATGAGAAATATTTTCAGTTTCGCAATATATCTTAAAGATTCATCACGATAATAAATTCGTTCAATAGAATTTCATTCTTCTTTTATAAGTTTTTCTAATACACTATTTAAGGCATCACTCATCCTTTTCATTTGACCTATTTTTCAACATCAGCACTTTCGTTTAATATGTTTTCTACAAATTTACATCTTAATCAAGTGATGAAAAAGATAATAATCTAAACTATACTTTCATTCAATCCTACTGTACTCACATAATATCCTTCTGCCCAAAACTTTCTATTTCCATACTTATATTTCAAGTTTGAATGCATATCGAATATCATCAATGAACTTTTCCCTTTCAAATATCCCATTATACTTACATAACCTTTGTATTATATTTACTATATCTCTTTTATATTGATTATATTCTATTTTCCGTCTATACTTAGGTGTAAATACAATATGGTATTTACATAACCATTTTGTATGCGATAAACTATTATGTTTATTTGCGATATAAAAAACATCCTTTCTTTCCTATAGAGCTTGAACTACTCTTATTTTATCAGGAAAGGATATTTTTCAATTGTTTAACTTTTGTCTCTCACCCGCATAACGGGTGGCTTTTTGTTTCGGAGGTTTCGCCTCCTCAACCGGCTAAAGCTATTAATAATCCCTTTGAAGTCATTTATCTTCAAAGGGATTTAAATATATTCTATTTTACTGCAAATTCTTGACTACCCAGTTCAATTCCACCTACACCTTTATAAGCTGTAAGTTTTACTGGAGTAGTCAAATCTGTAAGTTCATAAGCTATCGCTCCTGAAAGTGTTCCATCTTTTTTAATAGTTGCTGATTGATCATTTAATAACGTTTTATCTGGATGACCTGCTACTTTAAGTTTATTGACTTTATTTTTATCATTATCTTGAATTGGTCCTTCTGGAAAAGCTGCAAACCATGCACTCATTGGGCTAATTATATCTTCTCCACTCTTATTAGTTGTACCAAATAATTTTCTCACCATTTTGTCTATTAACTTTAAATCTGTATAATATACACTTGTTTATTTTTTTAATAATAAATCCTTCTCTGTTTGATAATTAACACTTTCATCTCCTAACTCTTTCCAAAAAAGTCTTTAACTTTTGTCACTGGTATCACCTTTTTTATTTCATAATATAAATTTTCATCTGAAATAATTATTACACCACAAATTTAAGATTATAAATCATATTATAACTTTTCCCACTCATATTGGCTAAATTTGTTTTAAATTTATATATTTAAAATTTAATAATATTTTAAACTCCATTTATCGTATCTATCGGCACAGCTATTCTGTCTCTAGCCACAACTACATCTTCATATACTGCATAGCATTCTACATAATGTTCTCCTGAAAATGTAGTTGATTCTTCCCATACTTCTCCTCCTTTTCGAATTCCTCCTCTTTCCATATTTCTTCTTTTGGCTTCACGGCCTACATTCCTCACCTTCCAATACCAAACTATTGAATCTTCCATTTCATTAGGTATATTAACATTTTCAACTTTAAAAATTAAGTCTTTATTTTTCTTCAACTTCCAACTTTTATTTATATAATAACTTAATGAAAATTGTCTAAATCCTTTTTGTCTAATATCACAATCTAAACTAATATTATATCTTATATCTACTTCAAACATCTCTTCTATAAAGTTTTCATTAACAGCTCTTAGAACAGATGCTTCTGTTTTTCCTGCAAACTCTCTTCCAAATAAATCAATATAAGCTATTTTAAATTCTTCATCATCTTCACAATCTTTTAATTTACTATAGGCCTTAATTGCTTTTTTTATAAATTTTCCTTCGTCATCATTGCTAATTTGTTGATTGCTCCCTAATGAACGCCAATACTTTCTATTTTTATCTTGGATTGATAAAAAATAAAATAAATCTCTTACAACTGTTTTATAATCAACAAAGTCAATATTTATTCTATCTTCATTCTCTTTCATAAAATCTTTTACCAACGTATCTATTAACAATCCTTTAAATTTAAATCCAATATTGTTTTTCCACTTTCTCATTATCTGACAAAGATACTTGTAATGTCCATTTGTCAAAGAATTCATTTCTTCCGCAGCTGCAATTTCAGGAATTGGATTAGTTTTCTTCCAGCTCCCTCCATCATTAGAATTAGGATACTTATAGCTATCATCAGTTTGTTTAAATCCGGGAACAAGTTCTATTTTCCCATCATTAAAGCTTATCACTACTACTTGACCATCACCTTTTATATTCGTGTTAGGATATGTTTCCTTTATTTCTTTTTTTATCTCTTGTAGTAACTGAGATTGGCCATTAGATTCATATTCATCAAATTTTTTATACACTTCTTTTGGTAAATTATAAATACAATCCCAATCACTAACACCACTTATAGCAGTGTTTCTTCCAACACTTCCTACAATTATCATATTATCCTCAACACTTACAGAATCGTAATATTTTTTATTTAATCGTTTGCAGATAGTTCTTATTCTTTTTTCTTTCCAGCGAATTCTCTCCTCTTCTGTTATTTCTAGTTCATTACAAGATATTTTAAAACATTCAGATATTTCCATTTAATAATCCCTTCTATTTTTGCTTCCTTGACGTAATTCTATCAACTCTTTAGGTATAAATAATCTATAATCATTTGAGTAATCATTATCTCTATTTTCTTTTAAAAGTTTTCCCGCTTTATTTACCGTTCTTCTTGGAACATTAGATAATTCTGCACTTATTGATAATTTTTTATCCATCATTTTTTCATATTCATTTTTTATCTCTTTTAAATCTCCATCGCTATACTGAACACTAGATAATAATTTTATAGCTCGATCTCTTAACACTAAAAAATTATGTGCATCTGTTTTTTCTTTAGAAACTTGTTTTTCAAAATTCCATACCTTATCTATACCACTAACTACTAAAGTTAAAAATGCCGTTATAACTGTAAAAATTTTAAAAATAAAACTCTCTTCTTTTAAAAAAGTAGTTATTACTCCCGATGTTGTGAATGCTGATAGTAATATTTGAGCCGTTTTCATCCCTTTTGACCAAAATGATAGTCTATCTGATTCTACTATATGTATCTTATGCGTCCATCCTACATTTACAATAAAGTTTTTCAAATCACTGTGCAATTTTTCTCTTAGTTCCATTTTTATTATTTCCTTTCATCGTTGTTTCACCTTATTTCTTTTATATAATTTATTAATGAAAATGTCTTGAATTTTTCAATTTAGTTTATGAAATCTATTATATAGGTATTTCTAGTTTGTTTAGACATCTATTCTTTGTAGCAATCATAGTTACAATATAAAAAGTGATGAATAAAAAATCAGTTAAATAGCATCTTCATACATTCTTTAGATAAGTTTTATTCTTATTCTATTATTTGTTAATAGATTACTAAATGTATCTTTATTTCCTTTTTCACTTTTAGCATACATCCCAAACAAACTTGCAATACTATCTCTTAGTATTCTACTTTGTTCCTCGTTAGTTGTTCTTGGATAAACTGAATAATAAAATTCAAATATTACTTTATCATTATCAACATATTTATCTAATATCATTCTAAGATATTTATAATCAGCTTCTGATAAGGAGTGCCCATAAAAAACCACTCTCTTTATAGTTGGTGCTAATATAGCACTCATAGGAGTTATATAATTATTTCCTTCTATCTGTGATTCAAGAATTCTTGCGACTTTAGTAAATTTGTATTCACTACTGTTCTCTTCTATTATTCCCTCGTCTATTCCAAAAATAATATTACTCTTTAATGAACCATGAATATTTATATAAGAAAACATATTTATGTATGCATTCATCTCTTCATTATCTTCGGTTAACCACGGAGTTGTATAATTAAAAGATAGTATATTAAAAAATTTATTATTTCCTATCAACTTCGTTATTAATTTAAATGACTTATCTATATACTCTTTATTTTTAATATTTATTTCTTCGCTAAGATAATTTTTAAAATCTTTCTCTACTTCTTTCAACTCATAAAGAATAATTTCTGATACAGTATTTGATAATTCCATTAATTCCTTAATTGTATATTTATTTGTATATGTAGTTCTGTTATTCTCGATTTCATTTATTTTTTTAATCATTTCCTTGTATACTTGCTTCTCTTTATATTCTTCATCTATTGTCCTATTTAAAATACTCGTCGCTAGTATATGGTAAATTTTATATTCTCGTATTTCTGATGCTTTTGAATACTGACTAATATCTTTTGTGTATAATAAGTTTTTATTAATAATCAGTGATAAACTTATTTTCCCTATTAAATTTAGATTAGGAAAATTATTAGTAATATTTTCCACTTCAATTAGTTCTTTTAATACTTGTTTTTCTATAAAATTCCAATCCATTTCTCCTAATAAGTTCTTATGTAAAAATAATATATACCATAGGTTTAGACTAGTAATGTCTCCATTCAGATCCCCATTATACATATATTTTTCATTATCTAAAAGTGTACTCCATTTTTCTATAACTTCTTCATTCTTTAACTTTCCTTGTGCCTTGTTAAATAAACTACTTATTAGGAAATCTTTATATCCTGATTTCAATCCACATTGCAAATCAAACCCATTTCCTATTACTAATAAAACTTCTGGACTTTTTAGAATTTCTTCTTTTTTCATTAAATTCTCCTTTCATTATATTATTTTATGATTTCTTCTCAATTATACCAAAATTTATATTGTCTATGCAAAAATTTCCCCCAGGTGGATTTTTAGTTATTCACAGTTTATTCACAATAATTTTCTTTCCATAACCTCCTTCCTCTACCTCTTCTACTGTTTATTTCCATCTTCATTATTATCATTGTTCCGTCTATTAATTCCATATCAGCCGTTCCATTATAATGAAAGATTAGTTTTTCAAAATAAGTTCTAGCAATCCTTTGTCTGCTACATAATCATAATAGTGATAATCCTCTACTTCTTCTTTTGCTGATTCTATTCTCTTTTTTGATAACGTGACTATCTTCATAACCTTAGAACTCATTTTCTTATTAACTACTCTTTCCATTAAAGTCGTTATTATTGCACAAATTTTTATTTCATATAAATATGATCCGAGACATTTTTTTGTTTTTGAATATTTACTTTTACAAATCCACGTTTTTTCAGAGTCAAATTCTGGATGAAGCGATAATCTTCCACATAGCCCTCCACACTTTTCACAATATTTTTTTCCTCTCTATATTCCATTATCATGAAATTTTTTATCTTCTTCTATTTTTTCTGGACAAAGTCATAGATTTTTCTAGGTATTATCGCTTCATGATTATCTTCAACATAGTACTGAGGTAGCTCTCCTTCACTCTTTTTCTTTTGTTTGGTTATGTAATTTACTGTAAAGCATTTTTGTAGTAATGCATCTCCTTTATATTTCTCATTCGTTAATATTGATTTACCAACACTCACACTCGAATTTTCCTTCCCTAGAGTTGTTGGAACGTTATATTTTTCTAAATACCTTACGATTGAATAAGAATTAACTTCTAGAATATACAGCGAGTACATGAATTCAATTATCCTAGCTTGTTTTCTACTAGTTATCAAATTTCTGTCTTCACCTTTATCATATCCTATAAAAGTGATAATCTTACCTTGTGAAAAACATCTTCTATACCCCCTATGATACATTTTCTAATATTGACCTATTTTCCTCTTGTGTAAAGCTAGACATCAAAGCCAATATAAATTCACTATCACTTTCTAAAGTATAAATTTTTTCTTTTTGAAAATAAACCGATGTCCCTTTTTCTTTTAATTTCCTTATTATTCTAATAGTATCCGCCCGCTACCCGTTAAACGGGTTTATTTTATTTTTTCTTATTTCCAAATGGATT
>ERZ773062.164-NODE-164-length-43937-cov-3.658539_pt1 | contig 43937 bp, 70 predicted proteins | sample MGYA00580626_ERZ773062 | MGnify/ENA primary metagenome ERZ773062 (study PRJEB29015, sample SAMEA2738003) | human oral metagenome | biome: human oral; feature: human-associated habitat; material: dental | place: China | collected 2058 ... | reverse complement strand
GACATTGATACATAGGGATTTGTTTAGATATAAAAATACGTTTCAGGAGGGATTCGAAAACCGTTGATATAATAACATAATTACATTATTACGTACTCAAAATGTACTCAATTATTTTTTTCTTCCACCTGCACTCTCAAACGATTCAATAACTCTAATAATGACATTTCACGTACAGAATCTTTATCTATACAATCTAATTCCTCGTAGTGTTCCATAATAATTTTAGTACCTTCCATATCCAACCCTACTTCGGGTTCTTCCACATACCAGTAGTCATATATTAAATCATTTTTATATATCGCATAGACTGGATAATCTGCACCGTATTCTTCAATGTCTTCAATAATTTCTAATAATAAATAAACATTATCCATTTCAACACCCCTTAAAATGATTATAGCATAAAGGGCAAAATAAAAAAGCCTACCAATTAAGGTAGGCTTGTTTTGATTATTATTATTTGAAATGAATCGCTCCGTTTTCGTCTACATAGACCGCAGCACGTTCCAACATCTCGCCGTTCTCATTGAAGTAGTAGAACTTATCCCCAATTTTTCGAACTTCCTTGGACACCATATCACCGTTTGATTCCGTGCAATAGTACCACTTGTCGAAGTATTGAATCCAACCTGTTTGCATTTCTCCAAGATTGTTAAAGTAATACCATTTTCCGTTTATTTGTTGCCAACCGACAGCCATGTATCCTCCCGACTTTAACCAATACCATAGCCCTTGTTCATCTTTATACCAAGTATTCTCAAGAGCGTATCCATTGTTATTAAATCTGAAGTAACTTCCGTTAATCTTTTCCCATTTATTCTTAGGATAAGAGCCGTCATCGTTTCTATACCACCAACCCTTTTCATCTTCAATCCAACCACTAGGACGTTTGACGTTTTCTGAATCAGTAGCATAGTTTGGACGAATATATCCAACCATACCAGTATACGAACGTGTACGATAACGAGCGGGTCCTCCTACTTCTAAGTAGTCCCAGTTTCCGTCAACGTTTTGTTCAATCGTTTTAAGTGTAACCCCATCCGAATCCTCGATAACTACACCCGTATGACCGTAAGGAGAACCCGGAACAGACATTACGAATATATCTCCAGCTTTTGCAATTACTCCGGGAGCTTCATAAACGACCTCAATCCCTAGTGCTTTAGCAGAATCCAGTAAATCAATAGCATTTCCATTAACTACTTTTCCAGTAGCTTCATATATTACTTTTGCTACTAAATCCCAACATTGCCAACCGTACCAGCCATCAAAGTTAACACCGATGTTGTTATCTGACAAATTTCTTACATAACTAATTGCTTGTCTTAATGTAAACATATTTACCTCCTATAAATAAAAAGAGATAGGCGCATCGTATGCATACCTACCTCTATGTTTGACTAGTGGGACTTACCCTTTCTAATCTAATCCTGTTCTATTGATTATTCGGACGTTCGTACGTCATTGCTCGTGTGCTATCATTTACACCGCTTGTTGTTGGGTCGTTAACCACACCCACAATCACTAATACGGCGAATAGCGCATTGATAAATACTAACAATTTATCGATTGTTTCACCTAGCTCTAACTTGATTCCAAACACTGCTAAGAATGTTTGTAACAATAATGCTACAGCGGGAACTAAAGTCACCCAAAATGTTTTATTTAAAATACGTACCTTCCAATTGATCATCATAAAAAATCACTCCTTGTTTAATTTTTGTTTAATTTCTTGAATATCTTCTTTTAATGCATCTACTTTTTCGACTAACCGCAACATGATTTTATTATCTACATCGTGGTTATCTAATCTTGTTTGATGTCTCATTAACTGTTCTTCATTTTTCTTACCAACCATTTCTACTTTGGTTAGACGTTGTTCTTGGGCTGTAATCTTTCCAGACATCATATTCCAGAATCCGATTAAACTGATAATGAACCCAACAATTTTAACAACATCGTAAATGTCTAGGTGCATAAGCAACCACTCCCTAAATTTTATTGTGGCGAAACTCCTTCCATTCGTCTTAACTTATCTTGTTCCGCATCTTTTTCTGCAATCTTCATCACAATCTCTCTAGCTTTTTCTATATCTCGAATATCCGCTTCATATTTAGCAATATTAGTAATATGATTATTAATGTCTCTCATCACGTTTTCTAATTGAGATTCTAAACTTCCACGCTTGCCATTTAAGTCTTCGATAGCTCTTTTTTCTTTAATCATTAGAGCGTTAGCCATTTCGATTTCTTGTGATACTTTTTCCATGTTTACAAGTAACATAAAATCACTCCTGTTTTTAAATTGAAATTGTTATTCCATCAAAACATAACCAACTACTTTCAACACCGTTACCGCAAATGACAGTACCATTGTTATAAATCGTTATTACACACGGTTGATAGTTTCCTGTAACAGCTTGGGCATAGGATTGTTTTACTGTTTTTACTTCGGTCGGAATTTTGAAAATCATTTGTCCGTTTTTGCTATTACCTCCAGCTATAGAACCTCTTAATTCTATCGAACCGTTATTATTGATTTTATATTGCAACGTATAGTGCGAATCGTAGTATTTTCGCCAACCGTTTACTAACGTTACATCCGTCCACACATTTGTCCATTGTGTCCACACATTCTTTTCACGTCTTCTAACATGAGTTACAGACGAATTAAAAGGTGTAAAATGTTGAACTGCGTATTGGTCGTTATCTGGATGCGAGGATACGATTAAATAACCTGCTGCAGCTGGAATGTTAGTTGAGTTGAAAACGTAATAATTACCAGCTCTCGTTAACGTATCCACATTCCCTGTAAATGGTAGTGAGTGACGATTGTTCTTAATCGCTAAGTAACCACCTACCCATACATCTCCACCGACATCTAATGCACCGTGTTCCCATATTTTTTTAACACCAATACCGTCTGGAGAATATGAATAAACGACATCTTCTGTACTAGCAGTGAAGATATATTCAACTTCTGAAAATGCATCTTTTAATACACCTTTAACCACGAATGATTTCGCAGTTTGGAATGCACCGTTTAAATTCGCACTATGTTCTAATAATTGATATGTGGAATTGGTTTCTAATGAACCGCCTTGATTTTCTATGAAATATTCATCTTCAATTCGTTTAGTGTAAAACTTCAACGAAAATGTATTGTATTGCACTCCATTGTGAATTAACGGTTCAATCTTTGCGGTACGTGTGACTGTTAACGTTTCATTTCTAGCACCACTTCTTCGAACGACAAATAGTAATTTAGGTGATTTGTACTGCAACACCTGTACGGTTTTTTTAATCGTGTTCGAAGTACGACCACGAACATCTTTAGCATAAACTCTGAATGTTACAGACCCAGTATCATGGAATGAACCGATGTTTCCAGTTTTGCCGAAATATGCTCTATCTGTTCCTTCAATACTGATATAAAACGTATTAGGTTCTGTTATAGAATCACTGGCAGTTTGAACCTCGTAATTAATATCTGATAAGTTTTGCAAGAAAATCGGTATGTTCAATTTCTTACTTTTTGCGTAATTATCAGTAAATACGATGTCGCTTATTTTTGGTCTGATTTCTTCGGGTATTTTAATAGGGATGTTCTCTTTATAAACATCCCCTCCATATTGTTTGCCGTCTTTAAATGTTCTTACCGAAATATCTAAATAACCTTCATCAGAATTTCCAGACTTTTTATATAATTCTCTATCTGTGGTAAACGTGATTTCGTTATCGATATTTTTACCTAAATCTATCCAGTAACTTCCGAAAGCTCGATACCACACTTGATGCTTCAATCCAGATTCATTATCTTTGATTTTCACTGTTACGGATTCACCGATATACGTAATGTTCGATACTGATTCAATAATACCAGAGCGAATAATCTGTGGAACTGAAATTGAAATTGTATGAGTTAAACTACCCCAATTTAATCCATTCCACGATAAACCTTCCGTATTCCAACTCCATATTTTTAAATCAGAATCCACATTCCCTACTTCATCGTGTGTGAGTGTGAAATCAAGCGTTCCTAGAAGTCTAGAATTGCCATTTAACTGCATTTCGCCAAAATATAGGTATTTACTCACACCACCTAAATAAAGCCCTAAATAAGCGCCTACATCGCCAAAATCGATAGCGTTAGGCGGGTCTTGTCCGATTCTGGCAGTAACCCTAACATTACTAGTTGCATCGACATTATTCTGACCTAGTAATTCCGTGGTTATTTCTACATAGCCTTTCCAATTCCCATTAAAATATAATCTTTGCAACTAATCACCTTCTCCCTACAAATCTAACAACATTAATATTCGGATTGCTTTCTAATGGACTTTCGATGTAATTACCAATTTGTAACGTCTTAGTAAATACCCCGTTATCAATATGAAGCATACCTTGCGATACATACATAACTTCTTGACCTGCGCTAAACATCGACATACGATTATTAGCAATTAACAAGTAGCAATCTCCAGATGGATTACCTACTGAAATTCCTTCGTTCGCTAATCGTACATTTTGGTCTATGAATTTATAGGTAACAGACATGTTGCCTAAATCATGTTTGATTTGTTCGACACGCTTCCACATTTCGATAAGGTCTGATTCCGCTTTTGCTTTATCTTTTGTTTCCTTATCTACATATGCATCATAAGCACGTTTTAATTCGGATACGACAGAAAGACTTGCTTTTGCATCTTGTTCTTGCTTCAACACTTTCATTTGTGTTTTTAAGTCAGTCATTCCCATAGCGATGTGTGAAACATCTACATCCGATTTAGTTTCTACATCTTTCCATTCCGTACCTGTCCATCGTTGTAATTTATTATCTTTTAATAATAAATCGTCTTTTTGGAATCCTAACGGACTTTCTTCATCTAATGTAGCTGATGTATAAGTGACGTTTGTTTCTCCATCACTTTCACTGAATAACAACTTTTCATTTTCTTTAATCGCACTAGCTTGTTCCGCTAATTGCGCTTCTACTTTACTTAATTTGTTTTCAACTCGACTGGTTATCGATTGAGTTAATGTGGATTCTTCATTACCTACAGTAATGCTTTCGTAAGTATCGGATAACGGTAGCCATACTGTTCCGATAACTCTTGCTTTACTTACTGCGTTATTTAATTTTGGGAATTTGATTTTTACTTCATCATAAACCGCAATATCTCCATTGAAATTCGGGTTTTCAGCCATTAAATCTACAAAAGAAACAGTCACATTAACTTTTGGGAATCCGATGTTATGATCACGGATGTATTTTTCTGCTAACTGTCTAAGTTTCGCTTTATCTAACTCGTAAGGTTTCTTTCTATCTTTATCTAATCCGCCCCACCATAAGAAATACTTCCATTTCTTCTTAACTTTGTACCATCCTGTTACCATCGCTCCAGAATCTTTAAAGTAATATCGGTTTCCGTGTTTATCTCTAAACCATGCGTTTTGATAAATGTATCCACTCTTTTTAAATCGATACCATTCGTTATCAATATATTTCCAACAATTTTTTAGATACTTCTTGTTAGGGTATTCATACCACCAGCCTGTACTATTTCTTTTCCAAGAACCACCACTAGCTGTATATTTTTCTTCAACTTCCCCTTCTCCAATTCCTTCTGCTTCATTTTCTCCTGCATCTCCACCATCGAATTCATCTTCTTTGAACTCGCTTGTAAAATCCACAGGAAGAACACGAGCAAATAAAAAATTATTAGAATAAGGACTATCGACAACTCTTTCGTTTTCATCTAATGTATATACTTTCTTTTCATGAATCATATAAGGATATACACTAGTAAAAACATCTTCATCATTATCTTCTTGTCTGAATTCAGTTATATTTTTTCCATAACTCAACACGACATTACTACGCTTGCCTAAATTTTTGGATAATTTAATTTCGTAATTATCAAATCCTACATCTGCTTTAAGTACCGTTGCTAGAGACAATTCGTGACCGTAAAGCGCTTCTCTAGCGTTTGATATTTTATCTAAACTCCATTCGATTTTTGCAGTTTCTGTAATATCGCTCCACATATTGAATTTGTTACGACCTACAATGCTGTCAAGCCACGTTCGAAGTAAATGGTATCCTGGCCCTTCTGCTGTAACATTAGGAAGCAAACTTAAATACTTTAACCGATGCGCTACGTGTACTCCATAAACTTCAATCCTTGTATCATCAACGAAAACTGTACGAATAATATCGAATTGCTGTTCTTTATTTCTTGCATCAGCATCGCTGTGAATGATATTCCCTTTATAAAGAAGGTGTGCATTCACGCCATCAGCACGATACACACCTTCAAATTCTAATTGAGTTCCTCTTCTTTTGACTTTTGGGGCTACTAACCAATCTTTCAAATATCCTACTTTGTCTGAACCTTTAATTTCTACGAATATTTTACTCAAACTTTAACACCCCAATTCGTTTGTATCCAAACTTTCATTGAAGGGTTGTCCCATGAAATTCGACTAGTCCCTATATCAAGATGTATAAAATCTGCACCGTAAACACTTAACATAGAATTGCCATCTTCCGAGTACGCAACCTCGTTTTCACAGTCTACAAATACTTTTCGTTCGATATCTTCAAGTTTCATTTCCTGTCTTCCATGAGTGTTCGAAACAGTAATTTTTACATTACCATTTCCTGCTATTTTCAATACTGGAAGACTTGTTCTATTTGTAGGGTTTACTAATTCAGAATTGTTCTGAACTTCTACGAATTCTCTACCACTCTTTAAGTATTTAATAGGGTGGATTTTAAAATTAACAGCCATTTTCCCTAAATAGAATAACGTTTCTGATACACTAAATGTTTCATTGAATGCAGCTAAATAGATGTAATCTTTATCCCACGATTTCTCTAATTCACAGTACCCGACTGGCGACAACCAATCGGATACTGCATCAATAGCATTTTGCATTTTTACTTTAGCAGGAAGCTTTAAGTAGAATTCGTATGGTTGCACAACCGTCTTCAAACGGTGTTTATCCACAATGATACTTCCATCTCTACCTAAAACTTCGACTTCTTCTACATCGTTTTGTGCTACAACGTGTTGTATATCTCCAGATAAGAGCAAGTGTAGGTCTAATGAAGATTTACCGTTAAATTTAATAAAGTGTTTCACTATCTATCACTCTCCCTTTTAATCATCCATTTAAACTGTCTGAATAGTTCTTCTACATCCATATTGTTTTCTGCGTGGAAGTGTTCGATGTGCAGTACTGGAGCATACGTTGAATTATCGACTTGACCCCCAGAACTAAATACATTAGGCACTCTCACGTCTGATTTGTCTAAGAAGCTTTTTACAGTTCCTTTTGCAAAACGTGGTAACTGACTTAAATACCCAGATAAATAAGGCTTATGCAATGTATCACGTTTAAAATTATCGATACTCGACCAAACCTTTGTTCCTCTAGGTAGGTCATATAACGTATCTGTGGAAGGTGATACTCCGAAATATCCATCAGGTGTTAAGAACGGTTCACGTCTTCCACCGTCACCTAGATAAGCTAAACCTCCACTGTGTCCATCTGTACCTGTTGCGTATCGTCTTCCACTATTCAACATGTTTTGCCATGTCGTTAATGCACTTGTTCCTGTTTCTTGATATGCAATAGTGAAGTAAACCGTCTTGTTATAAGCGCTGTTCACTAAGTCGTTATAATTTGCGATTGAATACGCTACATCACCAGCATTTGTGCTAGTGTTGAAATAACTTCCTTGCGCACTTAGATACATATTCCGTTCGACTTTTTCTGTTAAACCTTCAACCTGTCTAGCAGTTCCGTCTGCATCCGTAATTGTACGAACGTTTGCAGGATTTTGGATTCTACGTTCTAACACACCGTAAGTTTCTAACAACTTATCAATCTTATTCTGACTGTCTGGAGCATTAGTATTAATTTCAGCTAATTTCTTAACAAATTCTGTGTTATCCCACAGATTCTTAGCTTCAATAATCTTGATTATTCCTTCATTCAATCCAGAATAATTTAAGACTGCTTTCTTCTCATCAATAGTCAATCCATCCCACTTACCTTTATCCTGCAGGATGTGTGCCATCGTTTCACCGATGTTTGTAGCAGTTAAGAATGATTTTGTTTCTGGATCTAAATCATTCCACTTATCTGTCGCTTTTAACGCTTTTTCGATTTGTTCTTTAGCATTAGATGTTAACTTAGCATTATGGATAATGAATTTAAGGTCGTTCCAACCTTTTTCAGTACTTACTGCTTTACGTAACACTTCATCGATGTTCTTAACAATATTTCCAGTCTTTTCATCCGTAATCATTGTTTCCCATGCGATATTCGCTTTCTTAGTACTATCAGAAAGTTTGTAACCCAATTCTTCCATTGTGTTAGAAATGTATTTAGCACTTAATGCAACATTATCCGCTTGTTGTTTAGAAAGTTTTTCCATTTCTTCAACGGTAAAACCGTAATCTTTTAGCATTTTTTCTGCAGCAGACTTAATGATTTGATTTCGTCTTCCTGCTTCTTCATCTCCCAACGATTCATTACGTTTCATTTCTTCTTGAAACGCTTGATAACGTTGTAATGCAATCTCTTTCATTTTAACGTTGTGGTCTTTTTCAATTTCTAACTTTTGGTCTGCATAGCTTCGAGCGCTAATAGTTCCTTTTTGCCATAACTCTTTTAATGAGTTTAAGTTCTCATTTAAGGTTTGTTGTTCGGTTTTTCCTAATTTAGCTAGATACGATTGACGTTGTTGTAATTCGTTATCATCTAGCTTCGTCAAACTTTCCGTCAAGTTTTCCATAATCTTTTTACGGTCTTTTGCGTTTGCGCTAAGAATGTTTGCTTCTTCTTGATACGCTTCTTTCCGTAATTGATTAATTTCTGCGATTTCTTCTCTAGTTAACTTACGTCTTTCTTGACTTGCTTTATCGTAAATCTCGTTGATTCTAGCTTCGTTTTCTTCGATAACTTTCTTAGATTCACCAATTTGTGATTTACGTTCTTCGACCTCTTTAGATAATGCACCTTTTACTTTTTCTGGAAGTTTGTTGTAAGATTCTTCGATTTCCTTAATCTGCTTATCAGCTGTGGATTTTAAAGCATCAAACATCCCACTAAATTGTTTCTGTGCTTCACCTTTGATTTTGTCGTCAATAGTAAAACCTTTATTGATAAACGTTTGTGCGTTATTACCAAAGGTTTCTGCTTTTTTTAACGCTGAATCGATTTCGTCTGATACTTCAACACCCCAACGTTTAACTTTTTCAGAACTCTTAAACGCTTCGTGTGCTTGCTCTCCGAATGCTTTCCACGCTACAATTCCTACTCCGATTGCAGCAGCTGCACCTAATAACCACGGATTCAATCCAATACTGGTTAATTTAGTGAAAAATCCACCAGTTTTAGCAACTTCACCACCTAATTTTGCTACACTTCCGCCTGCGATTTCAGAAGCACTTCCAGTACCTTCAATAGCACCTTTTGCCAAATCGAACGCACCTTTTGTTTCTTGCGATTTGATTTGAGCTTTACCGATATCTTTAAGAAACTTTCCTAAACTTTCATCAAACAACCCAATCATGTTCTTAGCTTGTCCGAACATTCCTAAAATTGGCCCACCTGCTAAAAATAGACCAGTCATTGCGAACGCTGTTTTCTGAACAGGTTCTGGAAGATTAGAAAATCCTTCTACCATTCCTTTAACGCTATCAATTACATAACCAGATTTACCAATTAAATCAGCAATAACTGGAAGTAATTTTCCACCCGCTTCGATAGCTAGATCAGTAAGTTTGTTCTTAGCACGTTCTAACTTACTTGCTGTGGTATCGTTAAATGTATTAAATTCTTTTTGTAATGCAGTATTTTCTCTAAAGGCTTTATTACCCATGTTTACCGCTTCATTGAATAACTTATGCGCACCACCAGCACGTAATAAGGTATCTCTTAAACGAACTTCTTTAATGCCCATTTCTTTCAAGATACCGATAGCAGTAGTTCCTCTTTCGTTTGCGCTACCTAAACCTTCCACGAATGCTGCAATAGCTCCTGCAGGATTAGATTTGAATAAGTTTGCAAATGCTTCTGCAGTCATTCCAGATACACCTGCAAACTCTCTCAACTTACTACCCGCTCTAGTGTCCATAGTATCTACAGCGGATGCCATCTGAATCATGATTTTAGAGAACGCACTACCACCTTTTTCTGCTTCAATACCCACAGAACTTAATGCAGTCGCAATCCCTAACACACTACCTTCGGATAGTCCGATTTGTCTACCTGCCCCAGCAAGGTTTTTACCCATATCAAGAATATCTTTTTCGGTCGTAGCAAAGTGGTTACCTAAATCAACTAATGCAGAACCTAGATTAGATACTCTGTCTTGAGATGTGCCCATAATATTCATGAATTTAGCAAGGTCAGCTGCACCTTCTTCACCGATGATGTTCGTAGCGGTTTGTAGTTTAGCCATCGTTTCAACGAATGTTAACAAGCTATCGTTACGAATCCCTAATTGCCCTGCCATTTGACCCATGTTCGCTAATTCTTTAGCTGCAACTGGAATCTCTGTGGACATTTTGCGGAATCCTAAAGAGAATTCTTGTAATTTTGCAGCTGTAGGGTCAGTAGTCTTACGAACCCCTGCAATAGCTTTTTCGTACTCAATCGCTTCTTTAGCAACTAATCCGATGCCAGTTCCTAAGATTGCCCCTGCAAACGTCCATCCACGAGCTACGTTTAAGATTCTGTTACCAGATTCAGTTAATCGTTTACCAGTTTCTTCTAGCTTATTACCTGCTTGAATGAAACTGTTATTCGCTTCCGCATGCGCTCTAGCTACAGATTGATACTCTCTTTTATAGCTAGATAAACTTGCGGTTGCATCCACTAGCTTACGTTTATGGTTTTCAATCTGTTTAACTAGCTTTGCTTCTGATTCTGTTTGTTCATCCGTTTTCGTATTTGTTCGTTCTATTTCAGCTCTAAGCTTTTTTAATTCTCCTTCTGCTTCCATTAATTTTATTTTCGTACTAGCAATTACTTTTTCTGTAACTTGAAAAGCCTGTGATAATAAAGTTAATTTAGTGGAAGCTGCTTGCGAACCTGCACCCATCAATTTGATATCTTGGTCAGAATTCTTGATAGCACGGTTTAAAGTTCTTAGATTTTTTTGAGCATCTTCAATGCCTTTTGTGAAAGCAACATTATTCAGTCCTAATTCCACCACTAATTTTCCAAATGGTGTTCCTGCCATAATTTACCTCCTTTCTACGAAAATCCTTCTATTCCATCGATGTATTCTAATGGTTCTTTCTCCTTAACTTCTTTCTTCCAACTACCAAACTCTAAATCAATAATTTTTGTGATTTCTAAATTATCAATCTGTTCTGGTGTCCAATTATATTTTTCCATCAATAATGAATAGAGTTCTTTAATGAATGTAATTATTTCGATTCCTTCTTCGAAGTCGGGGTCTGTGGCTTTTTTTCTTCACCTAGGATGTCAGTAACTCCCGAAATAGCTTCTAATGTCATCAACTCAATTAAAGTATTGAATTCTTGCATTGATTCTGCGTGATAGCCTTCCATAAATTCTTTTTCTGTAAATTGATTACCAAAGAAACGACATACTAGTTTTACGTTTTTTTCGATATCTTCACACGGGTTTATAGTTGATAATAGCTTTTGGATTTCGTCCGTATCTCCGCTCATAGAAATTCTGTAACGTTTGTCGATTTCACTTCTTAATTTTGTTAAGTCAAACAATAGTTTCATGTTGTGACTTCCGCTTTTATATGTTTTTTTACCAATTTTAATTTCCATTTTTACCTCCAAAAAAAGAGAGGGTTAGTTTCCTAACCCCCAATTAATCATGATTATTCTTCTGATTTTTGTGGTGTTGTATACCAATTTTCTGGTGTAGTTGATGAAACAACGGTATATTTTAATTTACTGTCATTTTCACGAGCGATTGCCTTACCTACTAATGATGGCGTCTTATAAGTGATGTTTTCGCCTTTAGTTTCGTATTCTTCATTGGTAGGTGAGAATTTAACCTTGTAAAGAACAGAATACTCATTCTTACCGTCAGATCGTTTAGATTCAAACGCTACCCCAACATAAGGCGCTTCATCTTCAGTACTTACTGTGATACCACCTTTGCTGTCTTTCTTGTGTCCTAGTAATAACGATTGTTGGTCAGGTGTTAAGTCGGTTGTATCGATTACAATGTCATAACCAGTAATACCGAAGTTACCATCAACTTGTCTATCGTCACCGTATACTGAACCTTCTGATGTTTTTGCAGTCAAACTTACTTTCATTAATGGTGCGCATTTCACCGCTGTACCATAAGTTGCTCCAGTTGCATCATCCTTTGTTAAAGGAAAAACGTGTAAATTTCTTACTCCGATTCTTGCCATATATTATTCACTCTCCAATTTGTATTTTTTTAATAATTTGTAATATCTAGGTTTATCAATGCTTATCGAGTAACTAAAAATGCGATGGATAACTTTCGTGTCATCCACCGCATACGTATAATCTCTATAACATGTAAAACCTATATTTCGCATCGTTTTGTCCAATGCGTTCTGCACTTTATCGTAATCCATCTTTTCAGTGTATATACCTACTTGAAAACGATAAGTACGTGTCCACAGTTTGTTGTCACTAAATAACTCATCTTCTCCTAAGATTTGATGGTATTCAATCAAAGGGAATATACCGTGTGGGGTTCGATTCGCCCCAATGTTCGGATAACCTTGCTTTGATTTTGCGACATAATCTGTGATTGTTTTATTGCTTGTTAAAGCCTTTTGAATTACTATTTCTAAATCAAACATCACGTATACCTTTCTATCAATCTTTGCAAGCCTTCCATTTGAACTTTTGCGACTTCTTCTTTTGTGCTTTCCATTGTTTTTTCAACAAAGTGTCTAGGAGCAATCCCTTTAGGATTCCCCTTACTATACGTTCCTTTTTCCAAAAACCACATATACCATCCTGTATCGTGGTCATAACCAACTTTAACGACTTTATCGCCATCGCTGTTTCTCGTTACATTCGATTTAACGATATGTTCCTTAGCATGTTGCGGATGTCTTCGTTTTTCGCTGGTGTCATAAGGTGTTATTTTTTCTAGTGCTTCCATATAAGGTTCTGCACTCTCTCGAATAATACGATTGACATTTCTATCAACCGTTTTACTGATGTTTTGTAGTTTAGCTATCGTTTCATTGATACCAGTTATCTTTAAATTTCCACTCATTACGCACCACCGTCCACAACTGCTTCGCCTAGAAAACGTATTGTCTTACAATCTCCTACAGAATCGCCTACGATAGAGATTTCATACATCTTATCTTTGAATTTGAATCGATGTTCTGTAGTCAGTTTCGTTGTATACCGTGTTTCTAACTCTTTACGGTCACGCAAGGTATTCCCTCCAGATATAACAGATTCAAGCTGTTCACGGAAGATTACCTTTTTTCTACACCATAGTTTGAATACTGGTGTCCATTCTTGTGTATATCCTCGTTTGTTCGGAATATCTCTTTGTTCATAGAATTGGATGTGATGTCTTAAATCATTTCCTCTTGCCTTTTTCATGATTCACACCACCTATTCTTGCACAGGCAACTTATTTTCTCCTTGTGAGTATTGCAATGACATAATCAATGATTGCATCCCCAATGGAAACTGCCCTATTTTTATATAATCTGTATAATTCGATTCCCGATTATCCAACCAAAAACCCACGATTAATTCCGTTACAGCCTTAGTCAGTGGGTTGGTTGGTTTATATGCTCCAGCAGTAAATAAGAAGAACTCCGCCCCTTTGATTAAATCAGTGATAAACGGTAGTTCTTCTTCATCATATCTGTGGATTGTTGCTATTTCTTGTGGGGTTACAATCATACATCTATACCCCCTTTATATCATTATGCTTGTGGTGTTTTCTTACCAGTAGAAGGGAATGCAGGTTCTTTTGTAGTGTCGATTTCGGTTGCAACAACTGCATCAGCATCCCATTTTTGTACATCAAAGCGGTCAATAACACGGATGTCATAAGAATTACGTTCAAATGATTTACCACCTTCGTCTGTACCTTTCACTTCGTATACACCACGATCAAATAACATTACAGCTTCTTTTAAGTCACCAATGAATAAAGGTGCTTTCTTACCAGTTGAAGCAAGTGTTGAGTTAGGAACAACTACTACTTCATGTCCAAACAATGTTAAACCAGTAGCAGAAGCTACATCACGTTGAATTAAGTAGTTACCTTTTTCATCTTTGCATTTATCTAACCAGTTAAATCCGTCTTGGTTAGTAACAATCTTAGCATTTGCTGCAAACGCACCGTCTAATTCCACATTCAAGATATCTTTTAAATCATCTGTGAACGCAACACCTTTAGTACGTTTAGTTAAACCGTTAAGGATTTCTAAGATTTTATAGTTACGTGTAAATAAAGATTTACGTGCAATAAAACGAGAAAGGTGATCCATAAGGTTTTGGTCAGTATCTTGTAATAATTGTCGTGGAGTTGGTAAAATTCCTGCGAATGATTTCATTTTGTAAGATTTTTGTTCGAATTGTGGCGCAGGAATATCGTTGATTGTATCCCATTCATCAATGTTGGCGAATGCTGTTTGAGTAGCCAATTTTTCAAACACACGAGAACCTTCAGTAAATTGTGTTGTTTCAACAGTTACTAATTTTGATAAATCGAATAATTGAGTACGTTTGTATTCATTGATTTTAGTTTGAACATCTTTAGGTACGATGTACCCACCGTTTTCGTCAGTAGCTGATTTTAAGAATGGTGTTGCTGTTGGTTCAGCTTTTGCACGTTCTTCTAAATCTTTTAAATCGTTCATATCTTTGTTTGTTGCACGATTGCGAACAATCTTCATAAAGATATTACGATATTCTTTTTCGATATCCACTTCTTCTTTACGTACTTCTGTTTCAACTACTTCACCCTTTTCTGGAATAGAGTTCGAACGCATTTCTAATTCTAAGTCCAGTTGCGCACGTAATTCTTTTACTTCCTCCACAATAGAGCGTAATTCTTCTGTTGATTTACCTTCTTTTTTAGCAAGGTTGTATGCTTCTTGTTTTTCTGCTAATGCTTTTCTTAATTCACGTTCGTTCATATTTTATAAATCTCCTTTTATTTAAAAATTTCCATTTCTAGATCTAGTAACTCGATTTCACGGTTACGGTTGTTGTTTTTGAATTCTTCATAACTACGCATATTCGTTACCGCTTCGGTATCGTCATACGCTGGGTCAGTTACAATCGAAACGTCATACAATTTCTTGATTTTTGTAATGGTGCGTTCGTCATATTCTTCGCCTTCTACCCACTCTTGACCGTTTTTATCAATCGTGAATCCAAAGGAACATTTATTGATTACCCCTGCTCTCATGTTTTCTAACAGGTCTTTTGCATAACTTGTATCAGTTGGTGTGATATCGAATCTCAATCCGATTTCATCAACTGTCAGTGTTACGTTCGCTCCAACACGTCCTAAAACAAGGTTGTAATCGTGGTTAACTAGCGCTACAGTGTCTGTCATATCTGCATTGTCTAAACAGTTTCTAGCTAGTTTTTCTTTGAATCCGAACATCGGTTTACTCCAACGTTCGAATTTAAGCGCATATCCAGTGATTACAGGTTTTTCCCCTTCATCACTTCGAATCTCCACTTGATTCGTCAGTATTCGCATTTCCTTTTCCATCGTCTTCACCCCCTTTCGGTACTCGTTGACTTGCTCCATAACGGTTTGTTGCTGCTTCAACAGCTATATCCAACGGAACAAGGTTCAATGTCATTAGTGGTTTATCTGCTAAATCAGATTCATAAGGACTATCTTCGTTTTGCGCCCTTACTTCATTAAGTGATTTCATACCGTAAGAAAGATTGATTTGTTGCACTTTTGCACGACTTTCGCTATCGCCACGTAACTCGCTATCCATATTGAATTTGCAATATAGTCCAGAATTTCTTTGCGATTTCGTATATAGTTTGTAATTCGCTTCTTCTTCCAGTTGAGTTACCCACGGTTGTAAAGTGTTTTTCACGTAATCTAGGGATTGATGTTCGATGTTTGTATAAGTTGCGTGTGTTAAATCGTTGATTTTGTGTAATGGAACTTTGAAAATTGCTGCAATTTGTTGTTGAGAGAATTTCATCATTTCTAGGAATTGCATATCTTGTTGCGAAATACCGATTTGTTTGTATTTCATTCCTAAATCCACAACTGCGATGTTTTCGTTTGAGTTAACTCTCGTCCATTCCTCTCGGATTTTCTTCTTAGTATCAGAACCAAATGAACCGTCTACTTCTAAAATTCCTTGTGGAGAACCACCTTTTTCGACCATTCCTTTATTGAATGCAGTCGCAATATCCATCGTGGACATTTGTTCTCGAATCGATTGAAGTGGCGAAATACCAACAATTCCATCTTTCGATAAGGCTTTAACATGAAAGATTTCATGCGGTAAAAACACCACGTTCTGTTCTTTAAACGTTGCTTGATACCCGTATTCACGAGTTTTTCTATCGATTACGACTTGAACAGTTGACGGATCTAAAGGTATTAATTCTTCTATTTCTCCTTTTTTATTGAAAGAAATGTAAGAATAGTGATTGCCGTATGTGCATACATCCGTAACGATTAATTTTTTATACACAAAAGGATTCATAAAGCGGTTTGGTCGCACGTTTAATACGTGTGATACATCGCTCGATGAATCCTTCTCAATTTTGTTTTTCGATTGTTTATATGACTTCCACGGTAGTTTTGCGATATCGTCTCCTAGAACGTTAATACACGCATATACAGTAGAAAATCGTGTGGCATTATTTGCTGTGGGAGCAATCTTTCCGCTAGTCACTTCATTGTTGATTAGATACTGAAATGCGGTTTTCCAACCAACTTCGCCACTAGCAACACCATCTACTACCTTTTTAGGGATTATTTTTTCTAACATTCATATATCACCCCCTTTCTTTATGGTTATTCGCTACTAAAATTCCGAATAAACTCAAATAAGCACCCGTTGTATATAGACCGATAATAAAGTCTACATAAAACGATGTGCCTACAATAATCAGCATTCCTAGTAGGAAGATAATGTCGTAATATTTCAATCTAAAACCCCCAATCCTCGCTTAATATTACTTCGTTGTAATTTATAATTTCTTCTCCATCTGATGCACGTTTAAATGCGTTAATCAATGCAGCAACAGGGTCTATACGGTCAATACTTTTCTTCTTAGTAATCTTGATGTTTTCGGAAGCATCTACGAATAATCGTGCATTACCTACAGACCATTTCAATAATTTATCCTGGTAATGTTTTAATGTAAGATTGTATACACATTCTCGGAATTTCTTAGTTGCATCCGTCAACATTCGTACTGATTGTTCGATTTCAACCATTAATAACCCTTCTTGTTCTAACTCATGTACTAATTGAAGGGCATTCCATTTGTCGTAACATACTTCTTGCACATCATATTCCTTACAGAATTTTAAAATATAGGCTTTAACAAGCGTATAATCAACGGTAGAGCCTTCCGTGAGTATTAATTCCCCTCTGTCTCTAAAGATGTCAAAACGTACCTTATCCTTCGAAATACGTTCATGATATTTATCGCTAGGCATGAATGATAATTGTTTTACTCGATAATCGTTTCCTTTACGTGCTACCAGTCCGATAGATGTTAAGTCAGTAGTCATAGATAAGTCGAATCCTAGATATACTTTTCCTTCTTTTGCGAATTCTGCAAAATCATCTTCTTCTAGTTCTGCTTCATTCCATTTCTGCATATCCATATATCCAGCTTCTGGCATATCTACCCACTTGTTCATGTTCTTAGTTAAATAGTTACGCATCTTTTCTGGAACATCTAATGCGATTCTTAATTCATCACGTAAGAATTTCATTCCTTCTTCTGTAGTAGCTACAATAGGATTTGCTTTAATCCAGTTACGTTCATCTTTAATATCATCGCCATCATCCAATTCATTTACCATAGCGAAATACGAATCATTTTCGGTATCATCGTTTGGATCTAGCAATTTACTTACATAGTTATATTCTTCCTTATAACAAGGATTCGATAAGTCGAAACCTGCTGTAGTGATAATGCTAATCAATGGTTGTGGACGTGCTACCTGTCCAGATTTAAGGACTTCATATATTTCTGATGTCTTATGTGCGTGATATTCGTCTATCAGTCCACATTGCGGGTTTAAACCGTCACCAGTTTTTCCCGCTTCTTGAGATAGCGCTTGAATAAAACCACCAGATTTTTCATGAGTGATTTTTCCATACGCTTTTTTAAATTTATCCTTAAACGCACTGTTTCGAATTTGAATATCAGTTTCATTCCACAGAATCTTAGCTTGTTCTGTTTTCGTTGCACCGATATACACTTCGGCGTAAGGCTCTCCAAATGCGCTCGATTCATAACTAGCTACACACGCATTTGATTGTGTCTTTGCATTTTTACGTGCTACCTGCCAATACGAAATCCTAAACCGTCTATAGTTAGTGTCTCTATGCACCCATCCGTAAATATTACCGAATATAAACATTTGAATAGGTGCAGGGTCGATATTTTTACCCGCTAACACACCTTTACTATGTTTGAAATTTGTCATCCATCGTAAGTATCGTAATGCTTTTTCTTCATCAAACACATAGGGAAACTCATCTGTATTCTCTCGTTCAATATCTCGTAAGAAACGCATACAAGCCCATTTTTCTTTCTGACAATGACCTTGTTCGGAATTGATTGCATCGATACTAAACTGCACCAGTAATTCCTTTAAGCCACTCATACGTTATCGAACTCCTCTTCTTCCTTCGATTTGTCCGATGTTAAAGCTGCATGCAATGCTAGTTTTGCCCTAGACGATGGAGACAAACCGAGGTCAGTTTGCATCTTTCGTAATTGGTCGAATAATTGGGCTTGCTTTACGAATAGTGGATGTGCAGCTGTCACTGTTTCCGATGCTTTGTTTGCTTCTACAATGATTCCATCTTCCAACAAACGTTGGTTACAGATTACATACTGTTCATAAACGTTTGAATACACTGCTAATGTATGAACATCTAAATTAGTTAGTAATTCGATAGACTGCGTTTCATCCACAATGTACTTAAACTCTTTTTTTGCAATTTTACCTAACCAACTAGGTGGTTTTAGCTTATCTTTTGCAACTTTTAGTGCTTTTTCGTTCTCTTTTCTGCGCCTAATTTCTTCATTACTTCGCTTCTGTTTTTTACCTTCAATAACGCTTAAAGATATTGGTCTAGCAAGGTTTGCCATGTTCTCACCGCCTTTCGGATTTATTCTGATATATGTATGCAAAAGCGCCCGTACGGAAATAAAAATTAAGGGGAGTTTGTGTGAGCTAGAGGGGGGCGCGGTCTAAATTTATTTTTTCTTTGTGAAATTTTCACAAGGGGTATCCCCTACATCTTGTGACGAACACCTGTTCAACACAAGATATTGTTTTCATTTATTTTCATAACGATAAATGTAGACATAAATGAATGAATTAACGAGGTAATTAGATAGGTTATTGATGAAGGATTCATCAGAAAGATTCATATAGATGATTTAATAGAATGAATTGAAATGATTATGTTCAATTGTGCTTACTCTTTCCTTCTATTAAATAGGAAAAAATAAGCATAAAAAATACAGCTTGTATTTAAGCTGCGTGAATATGTATGAAATGAATGATTATGTAAATTAGATCTAGAAATAAAAAAACTACTATTTAAAACGGAAAAGAATAATTTAATTTTTTGAAATAAATTTTATAGTTTAGTGTTGACATTTAATTATGTAGTATGTATAATAAAGACAGTTAGAAAAGAGGTGAAACAAGTGGAAGAAAAACATAAAAGAATTGGAAGGCCACCAACAGGTTTAAAGCGTGATAAATTAGTATCTTTCAGACTTACGGACGACGAATATAATCTAATAAAGAAGAAAGCCGAACAAGAAAATTTATCAATAAACAAATATGTTTTTAAAAAAGTTTTCCAAAATTTATATTAAAGTGTTGACATTAAATTGTAAATGTGTTAAGTTTTGAATGTAGTCAAGGAAGGACGACAAGAAAGGAGAAAAACGAAATTCTAGAATCATAAATAGAAAAACGGAACTTGATAAGAAGGTAATAAAAAAGCCAACCGCAGCACCCTGAGAAAGTAAAGCGGTTGACAAGCTAAAACGAAAGGTATACACCCTTCTGTTATATCTTAGCAGATATGTATGAGCCTTTCAAGAATAGAAAGGAAGAATAAAAATGAAATTATATGTAAAAGTAACTAAAGATGGTAAACAAGTGTTTGAAGGATGGAGCGACCAACAAGCGTATCAAGATTTTTATGATAACGTTGATAATCTTACTGAATACGATGCAACTTTTGAAGATTATGAATGTGTTTCGAATTGCGGGACATATTTAGTAAATAGTAATAATGAAATTCCTTTATATAGATTGGATAAACTTTTAAATAGATTAGAAGACTTAGACACGTCAGAAGATTTCTATCTTGATTTAAACGATATAAGCGATATTTTTTACGATGAGTATTATGATTTTGATGAAGATATGATTAATGAATTCTTCTCAACGCCTTACGAAGCATTGCGAGCTTGTTTCTTTGGTAAGGTTCATTTCACTGATGATTATTTTAAAATTAATGCTTATGGAAATATTGAGACAACAAGCGAAATACCTTATAACGACTACATGGAAGAAATTATGAATAGATGGATTGAAGAAAATTTATAATTTAAGAAAGAAGGCAAATAACATGAAAGATGCACAACTTGACCTATTTTATTTTATTGACGACAACTACAAAGATAATTTATATAATTTTATTCAAGATTTCAAATTACACAAATTGCCCGATGCTATTGAAGATTTAATAAAAAATCTATATAACAATACCCTCGATTTAGTAGATGATTATCTTGATTTTCAAATTGAATTTTAGAAAGGATGTTTAAAAATGGAAAAATATTATTTATCATTTAAACACGTTAAGAATCACGATTATATTACTTATGATATGCAATACGATTATAATTACATTGGTGACTACTATGTATTTGATTCATACGAAAAATTATACAACGCAATTGCAACGCGCTGCTTTAAAAATGAATACTATTACGGTGATGAAGATTACTATACAGAATATGTTTTAATGAAAAAATTCCCTGAAGAAGAAATCAAAAAACATGAAGAAAATAACGACTTGTCAGAATGGTTATCTGAACAACTTACCGAATACGATTATAAAGAAATCTGTGAAAGAACAGGAATTCCTTTTATCGCTTTCGACATTGAAGAGGAAATTTCACATTTCAAGGACGAAACGAAACAACTTTTAAATGAATATGATGCAATTGACCAAAGACGAATAATTTTAAATTTCTTTGATTATCCTTGGAATGAAATAGAATACGCTGTTAAAACTTGGTTTGAAGGTGATCGCGATGAATTTCCATCAATCGGAAACATTAAGTTATTAGAATATTAAACTAAATTAATTAGAGTGGTTTAAACACCACTCTTTTTTATGTTCTCTTTTTTTAGATCCTGCTGCTAAAACCCGTTTAAATAGCACCTCTTCTATTTTGTGTTTTAAGGCACTTTTTAGCCATTATACTGATTTTAGTGTATTTTAATATCTGCTATTATAAGCTTATTCTTATACGCTCTTTTTGTTTACGTATGTTTAAAATCGAATCCACAAGAATAGCAATCTAATTATTAAATTTTAAAATATTTACATTTTCGCACCCTCTCGTATTTTGCGATTTTAAGCCCCTTACAGCGATTTTAAAAGAATAACCATATTTTACTATTCCTTTTTAAATTCGCAAGCGTATAAGCTAAATTTAAGCTACAAAAAAACAAATTTACAAAACACCTTAACCGCTTGAATTTTTCCGATTTTTAGACCTATTGACAAACTAAAAATTTAATGTTAGGTTAAGGGCGAATATTCAAATATTTACGACTTAAAAACCGTAAATTTATTACTGGTCTTTGAAAATCCCTTATGAAAACAGTTTTCATGAAAAATGTAAACACTCGGACTTTATCCCTTTTTCCGATAATTTGTCCGAAATGACTTTTTTCACTTTTTTTCTCGCCTTATTAACGTTTTTTATATAACTCGGCGGGCATATATGACTACCACCACTATTTTTAAAGAGCGGATGTATAAATATATATTTATATGTTTTGTTTAGGATTTTATAGAATTGAATTGAATTTTATAAGATATTTAGATTGTTTTAAACGAATGTTTATAGCAATCTTTTTTTATTTGCTTTTAAATATAATAAAAAACCTAGATAAGTTAGTGAAGGAAGGGGAAAGAAAGATGAAGGATGAGAGGTTAACCCCGAAAATATGTTATGAAAGGCTTATCTAGGTTTAATACGACAGCAGGAATCGAACCTGCAATAGCAATCTTTCTCGAAAGGATTCAGACCATTTATTCAATCAACTATACTTTTATTCAGTGTCTATCACTCTCGAAAACTATTCCTATTCTATGTCCACATAGTACCGTAACCATACTTATGATCAGTAAGCAAGCGGTCAATCATACTGAAATACGTCATTTCGAACGATTTGGGTTAATCGTCCACCGCATGTTTATTTATTTTTATTTCGATTATAAATCCAGATTTTTGATTCGTTTTTTATTTTTGTTTGTATTGTATTTTTATGGTATTTCTTTATTTAAGTTAAGTTTTATTTATTCGTTATTTTGTGTAAAAACGAAATTTCGAATTTAATAATCAAAAAACCAGTTTTCGAAATCGCGTATCAAAAACCAAAAATCGAATACTGGGTATCAAAGTTTCAATTTGAACATAAGGGAATGAATTAATACCATCCACCATTATCTTCTTTAGCTGTTTTCTTGCTGTGGCATGAATGGCATAACGCTTGCCAATTGTTTTCAGACCAAAACAGAATCTTGCTACCCTTATGTGCGATAATGTGGTCTACATCAGTTGCAAGGGTATGTTTACCTTGTTTCATACATTCTGCGCAAAATGTATGTTCGGATAAGTACCGCTTTCGTGCTTTCTGCCACTTATGGTCATAGCCACGTTGATAAGCAGACGGTCTAAAATCTGTTTTAGTTTGCTGGTGTTCTTTGCAATAGCGTTCTTTAATATCGACTAAAACATTGCATCCTGGATGAGAACACGGTCGTTTAGGCATGTTCCTCACCCGTTGCGTTTACTGGGGTGTAGTTTTTGTTGAATGTTTCTGCATCCACGATTTCAACCGTTTCGAAGGCATTATCCACAATGAAGCTACCAAGATGAATAGTAACTTCTTCATCGAAAAAACTATCATACACGCACCACTCCCCGCCCGATTTACCGATACTGCACCGTTCTAAAAACCAATTTGGCATTTGTGTTAAATCACCAGTGAACTGTACCGCCCTACGTACAATCGTTGTTTTATATTCCATAACTGCTCCTTTCGTTTTTATGTATAAAAATACCCCCTACGCAATTAAGCGTAAGAGGTAAAGGTATAATCCTTAGATATATACCGCAATCAAAACTGCTGCATAAGGAATCGAACCTTAACACAATATGCCCTTCCACGGGTACAGCATTTAACACCTTGAGAATACAGGTAACGTTTGAGTATCTTTTGAAACCTTATGTTTTAGTTTCGTTTCCACACATATTCCTATGCGTAACACTCATGCCTAGTTAGTATCGCTAACTACTCGTATCGTTATAAACTACTAAGCCGTCTTTCAATTAATAAAAACCTAGCTACGGTCTAAACTGCTTTACTTTTCGACTTCACGATTCCTCTTGCGAAGGTTTCGTGTGTAGGTCAATCCTACAAAAAGGCACTATCGTTTATAACGGGCAATGACTTTTGCTTTAATCCAATCTGCTTATTTTGCTAATAAGTTTTAAATCGTCATTATCCCATATGATTATATTATCACAGACACGCATTGCCTTAGAGTTCGTTATCTTTTGAATAACAAAATCCCCAGCGCCTGCTTGTTATGCATGAACGTTAGCATCGTTCTTCACTCAAATAGGTTTATAAGGTTTTCCACCTCAAGAAATCTATTCATGGTAGTTGCGCTTAGAGCTACCCTCACGCTATTACCTTGTGTCGTATCACTTCTTCAACCATTCATTAACGCATGACTGCATTGGCTCATCGATTGACTCTGCCTAAAAATGATAGTTTTCGAAGCTGGAACAATTTCTTATTCCATTAATACCCACGTTGCTTAGATTGGTATTTTACCACCGCTACTCTTGACATATAAAAGAGTAACTTTCCCTTGTCACCAAGGATTATATCGCTAAGCCGATTAGTATGTATACAATGCCCCCAACACAATCAAGTATCAGAGGCACCTGATTAATCTTTAATCTTGCACCATAACATTACCACACGTATATAGTCACATTCTAGCGCAATTAGTACCATAATGAATTAAATTCTTTTAATGCTTTCCTGTGGATTCTATGCATCGTATTTTTCGATACATGTAATTCCTGTTCGATATCCTCCCATTTCTCACAGTCCACATAGCGCATTTTTAAAATCAATCGTTGTTCATGGTCTTTAATCTGTTCAATCGTATCGAATACTTTCTTTTTCGTATCGATTAATTCATCCACTTTCTGATTAATCTTATCGTTGTATTCAATCATTTTGATATACACATCGTCTTTCAATCCAACTTTTGATTCTTGCACACTCACTTGCTTTAATTGTGGACTACGCATTAACGAACATCGAATGCGTTCTAATTCATTTAACATTTGATTAATCTCTTTATCGATTAACCGTATCTGTTTTAAATGATGGTTATTCTCCATTCAACCCCTCCAGTAAATCGGGTCGGAATCCGAACCACGAATCCCCTGTTTCTGTTTCAATTACGGGTAACGTTTGATACCCTAATGTGTCTTTGATGTATTCTAATTTATCTACATCTTCCATGACGTTAATTTCTTTGTATTCGATGTTATGATCTAGTAAATAATCTTTTGTGAACATGCATTGCATGCAATTTGGTTTTGAGTATAGAGTAATCATTCATTACACCTCGTAAGAATACATAGCAATATTATATAAAAATAAAGTTGCATATTTCTTTTTACCAGTTGACATACTTACATAATAAAAATTCAAACTGTCTTCTGAACTATTGATTTTCAACTCTGTAATATTCTCAAACTTCAATGTGTTTCCATTCTTTAAAAATACTGTTAATTCTTTATACATAATAAACCGCACTCCTTTTTGTTTCTGAAAATTCGAATAACATTTGTCCAGATTCGCTTGTGTCGAATCCGTTTGTTTTATCATAAGATGAATGTTTGCTAGGACTTTGCAGCTGATACCACGTAACTCCAGCGAAAGATAAAGATTTCTCATGATGTAAGTGTCCAGTGATTAAATACCGTGACTGACTTTCTCCCCACTCTTTCGCAAAATGCGCTGTCATGATTCCATGTAATTTAGTAGGATTCTTCACCTTATCCCCGTGATGCATAAAAATAGAATGTGTTCCTAACCATGCATGTTTAAATTCATCAAGCGTAGTATCGAACTCAATCTGTGAGTACCGTTTCTCTAATGCATCCACAAACATATAATCAACCGATGGTGCATGATTACCCTTTAAGTACACGACCTTAACATTTGGACTGTTTTCAAGCGCTAGTTCAAGTAGCGGTACAATAAACCGATACCCTGCTTGAATACCCTCCCGAAAGTCCACATCGTCAATACGTGTACCTTTTTCAGTTGTATTCAAGAAATTGTCAACGTGAAAATAATCTCCGTGGATTGTGAATAAGATTTCTTCATACGTGTTTAAAATCTTATCTGCAATTTCTTTTTGTAAGTCTTTATAATCTTCATCGCTATTTAACCCGAAATGCATATCTGATAATGGAATCAGTAAGTAATCCTTTGGTAAATCTTCACACGATAACTCAATTCTTCGTGGTTCGATGTCGTCAAAGCATTTTCTGATTTCATCAATAGCAAGCAATTCTTTCTTCTTAGGCACTACCACGATTTTAGATTGATAGTTGTAATATGTTTCACCGCTTACTGGTGTTGTCCACTCATTCGATGTAGCGGATTTTAACATAACTTCTTTAGGGTCGAATCCGTGTAACTCAATCAATTCTTCATTCGTGAATACTTTCTTAATTTTCTGTCTTACTCGAATTTGCGAACCGATTGAACCGTCATCATGATAGTCTTTCTTTTGGAAGTCTTCCTGCGTATTGTTATTAACTGTGGTTTGAGTTTTCTGATTCGCCATCATTTCTTTGTAACGCTGTGTCTTACGCACTCTCCCTCGTACTGAATCCACACTAGGATATCCTAACCGATTTGCAATCTGTGTCCATGAGTACCCTTCTTCTTTTAAGTCTAAAATTCGATTCTGTTCTTCTTGCAATTTAACCCTCCTTTATTTCCATTTTTTCGATATATTCATCCTTTAAAATGATTAGTGGTTTACCTTCTTCTTTGATGATCACACATTCCCTAGGATAGATTACGATTTCAGTAGCATCGTAATTGTATATGTGTTCATAACCCTTCGTTTTTACGGTAAGTTTCATACTAACCTCCTTGCGATAGCTTCAATCACGTTTACTGTTACACTGTTACCTGCTTGTTTATATAGTTGACTATTACTATTTACCTTTGCCGCTCTCTCAAATGCCCAATCTGGAAAACCTTGCAATCTCCAGCATTCTTTTGGCGTTAGTTTACGGATTCTAAAATCATTCATAACTACACCTTGTTCTTCTCCAGTAAGTAGCGTATTCGCAATTCTTTTACCTACTCTACCTCTTCTTGTTTTTGAGTTAGGATGTGATAGATTTACACTATCTCCGATAGTTGCTTCTGCATAACCTTTTTTGGTTGCTTCTTTGATACGGATTTTAGGCTCTCTACCACCGCCACCCATGCAATTCAGACTAGGTGAGATTCCTTTCAACGAATAAACTCTTCCTCTATGTGGATTACCACCGTAACTTGACGTTTGTATCAGATTACCTATTTGTCGTACACAATTAATGTTTTTAACTTGTCCATCGATAGGAAATACTTTTCGTCCACCTTCTCCTCTAAGACGTCCGATAATGAACACTCGTTCTCTGTTTTGTGGCACTCCGAAATCTTTGCTGTTAAGCACTTGCCATTCCACGTTGTACCCCAATTCATCCAGCGTTTGCAAGATGATTTCAAATGTTCTTCCTTTGTCATGGTTGAGTAACCCTTTGACGTTTTCAAGAAACAATATTCTAGGTTTGAGAATAGATGCGAACCTTGCGATTTCAAAGAATAGAGTTCCTCTTGTATCTTCGAATCCTCGTCTATTCCCTGCAATCGAGAAAGCTTGGCACGGAAACCCTCCACAGATAACATCAACGTGTCCGATGGATTGAATAAACTCGTCTGATACGGTTTTAATGTCATGTAATTCTATCTCCCCCCCTGTGTTATGAATCGCTTTATAACTTGCTCTTGCAAATTTATCAATTTCACAAAATCCAATGCATTGGTGTCCCGCAGCTTCCATCCCTAGACGGAAGCCACCGATACCTGCAAACAGATCTAAAAACTGCATCTAACCCTTCTTTCTAATCTTCAAAACCTTTAACTACACCACACAAAATAGCGATTATTACAATTAAAAAATACAATCCAGTTATCCCTAACACTGGTGAAAATGCAATCACCCAACTATACTGCAACCCGAATAGTTTTAAGATTACCAGCAATCCCGAAAGACAGAATGAGAATGTCCATAATAAAATAAACCCCATTATCACACCTCCACATACAATCGTTTGATTTCATCACCAAAGAGTTCGATTGCTTTATCGCAGTCCGATTCATTCTTGAAGTAGCCGAAAAGTTCAAAAGTTTTATAATATGTCGAGTTTGTAAATAACTCATCTTCCGAATTGCAGAAATCAATGTAATGATGTCTTTGTTCTCTGTAAAAGTTGTTTTTCCAATCCCCGTTACATTTATCCCTAAACATTTTGAAGTTGTGCAGCAACACTCTACGGTCTGCTTCTAGGATTGCTTCTTTTGATGTTTTAAATGCATTACCTAGCATTAACACGCTTTGGTCGATATAGTGATTATCCCAGGTTAATTTTGAAACGCTCCCGTCACTATTCAAACCCCAATATTCGTCACCTTCTTTAAACGGGCAACATTCACGTTCTAATAAGTCAATTTCTTTTTCTCTTTCTAGTGTGTCCATTACTTAACCTCCTAATTCGGGATTGATTGCTTCGAAACGGAAATCGTCATATTCTTTTGTTTCATTTTTTGTGATTTCACCATCGATGATAGTGATGTATTCTTCAAATTCCAGATTTCTTTCAGTTGCATATACATTGAAATCTAAATGATATTTCTTGCTATCTTCAACAAGCATTTTTTCATTCTTAATGCTCCATGACCGTCTAATATGCAGCAGTAAGTAGTGTGGTGCACTTTCCCTTTCATCGTATTGGAAACGAATAGATTCATCTTCAATGAAAAAACGGTGGCTATTTTTGAGATATAAATATTGTCTTTCACTTTTGTCGTACCCAAAGAAATATTCAAAATCATAAAATTCCAATTTGATATTTTCTTCTTCGATATTGTCAGAATCGATATAATTCATTAATAGAATCTCATTTTCAATGAAATTGATTAAGTCTTCTCTCTTACCCCTAATCTTTAAATACCCTTCACACCAACTAGGCATTACTTAACCTCCCTTTCAATTAATTCATCTTTATTTATTTTTATGATTACGTAAAATCTATCACTTTCGTAATCAATTTTAATATCCCTGTTACCAAACATTGCGATTAAATCGGATATTGCTGTTTTTCTTTTTCTAGCTTCTAAATTCCGATTTATCTGCCATTTTATATTTGCTTTTTTCTCTTCTTCTAATTGCTTTAACTCTCGTTCAAGAGGTGTACCTTCACGCTTTAATTTGTATAAATCTAGCACACACCAAAGCAAAGCGATCAGACCGATACTTATAAATATTAAGTCAAAGTAAAGTTTGCTCATTACTCATCCTCCTTTTAAAAAGCCATAACCCCGAATATTTCTAAAACGCAAAGAACCAAAAGTACAATAACCATAATCGAACAAATTATGAACGCTGCAAATTCGCTTTTTTTTGCTATCAATCCCAAAAGACATCCTACAATCAAACTACAAATAACCTGAGTTAAAATTTTCATTTGCTATTCCCCTCTATCTCCTTAATCGCTAGATCTAAATACTCCATTGCTTTCATGAGGTCTTCCATCTCCTTACCTTTACCAGGCGCACGTAACACGTATTTAATCACGTTACCGATTAAGTAACTTACATGCGAATTTTGGTATTTCGGTAAGAAGTTTCTCATGACCTCGATTGCTTCAAGTCCGTACACTCCTTGATAGTGCTGTGGATGTTTAACCGCTTCGTGTTCTAATCGTGCTTTTGTTAGTGGGTCGTGTAAGTCTGTACTAGGCATGTGGTTCCTCCTTTAAATCGAAAATTCGTTGTAAGACATTATCCCGTTCTTCTAGATTTGAAACCCTTATTAAACCATCAGTAATCGGTGTGCTGTAATCGATTACCCAATCACCATTCTTACGAAATTTTATAACCGCAATTTCAATACAAGCCTCTTCAAAACGGTAACGTTCAATCACACTAGCTCCATAACCATTTGGAAATTTATACACCGTTTGTGGATACCTAATGAATCCGCCAAATTCTATATAGTCTTTGAATTGTTCGACATAAGTTAAATCCATCTACTCACCCTCCCAATACATTTGTTCTAATTCCAAAACATATTTCCCGAAAACTCGTAAGCATTCCACACAGTCATCATAGTTTTTGAAATAACCATATCGTGTGAATTGTGTCGGTGATTGCTCTGAATGGATAACTAACTCGTTATCTTCTTTTGAAAAATAGTAAACCTTACCACACAATCCACGTCTTCTTTCTTTGTTGCATTCATCCCTGAAATACAGCACCGCTTTTCGTAAGCATTCTAATTGTTCTTTTTTAGTACCACTCGAAGTTTGACCTGTGTTAGGGTCTCCGTATTCGTGACCACGTAAAATTTTAAACGCTTCTTGTTCGATTTTGTCATAATCAATAAAAGTCACTTCAACTCTTAAATTATCTAGAAATTCTTTATACGCTTCTGCGATGTTGATATATTCCGAATTCCACAGATTGTCTAATGCACGATTTGTAGCGTTCCAAATTACAGCTCTAAATTCTTCTACTTTTATTTTCTCCATCTACTCCACTCCTGTATTTAGATTGATGACGTGTGCTTGGTTATCTTCGATTACCGTTTTAAATGTTTTATTATTGTACTTACTGTCACGTTGGGTTACATCAATGGTTAAATCCTTATAGTCCACAGTAGGAAAAATCACGATTGGTTTTACCTTTGAAGGTACGTTTTTAGGTAGTTCGATCTCTAATTTTCGTGGTGATACTGATTTACCTACACTAATGTTTTCATGTTTTTTTGTCATTCTAAATTTACTCCTCCAAATCCACAAATGGATTGATGTCTTCATCAATGTCGTAGACTTTCGCACTTGGGAAATCAGAAATTTCATCAAGTATTTTTTGAAATCTTTGTTTAAATTCTTCAGACGTGTCGTCCCATAAATGAATAAACATATCTTCATACCCATCTGATGATTCCATATAGTCATATATACTATCCAATATAGTTTCAGCAGATAATTTGATTACTCTTTCTTTTAGAGTTCTCCAACCACTTCTCTCATCCTCATTTAACGAGTTCCATTCATTCTTTAAATCGGATGCATATATTTGGGAATCGTTTCGCTCATCAAATACCAACGCATGGTCTTGTATTTCGTTAATTGTTTTCATTTAAGCATCACCTTCCACAAACAATTCTTTGATTTCATCACCGAATAGGTCGATGGCACGTTCGGCATCTTCTTTATTTTTGAAACAGCCGAATAAATTAAAACCTTCTATACTCACAAAACTATACACGCATAACCCTAACATATTGTCGCTGTATGAGATATAAAATTTATTGTCACTTCTTTTTAAATCAATCTTCCAATCCCTGTTACATTCATCACGAAATGCTCTAAATCGTGTAAGTAGATTTCTGCGTTTGGCTTCGAGTTCGGCTGCTTCTTTGGTAGGAAAAGCGTTACCGGCTTCAAATCTTTCTTCATCATCTCCTACAAAACCAAAATATTCTTGATAAACATACCCATCATCACATAAACTCCAATACTCATCCCCTTCTTTATACGGGCATTTCATTTCCCACCCGTTTTCCAATTGGTCGATTTCTGCTTTCATGTTTTTTAGCTGTTCTGTTGATTCTTCTAGCTTTGCTTCCAAGTCTGCTGCTTGTTTCTTTAGTGTGTCTAGTTTTGTCATTTTGTGTCCTCCTGTTCATGGATTGAGTATTTAAACATAGATTCAAATCCTTTGCGCATTTTTTCGTCAAGTTTTTCTTTTACCATTTCCGTTACTTTTTCTATTCCGTGTTCATCAATCAAATCCCAATCTACATACACATCATAATAAGTGTCGAAATTTGAATAATCAGTTGCAGTTGGTAAAAGATTAATTTGTTCAATTCCTAATTTTTCCCGTAGATTCTTAAATGCTAACTTCCACAATGCATCGTCAAAAGGAATTATTTTGAAATAGCATTTGGATTCATATACGAATTTGTCCATCTACTCCACTCCCGTATTGAGATTGATTACGTGGGATACACTAGAGTCAACTGTTGTATAAACCTGCTTTTCGCACCCGTAATTATCATATTCTGTAACTTTAACCGTTACTGCTTCCGCTTCCACAGTAGGAAAAATCACGATAGGGTTGACTCTTGAAGGTACGTTGTTCGGGATTTTGATTGATACAGTTTTTGGTGATACTCGATTACCAATTCCAATTTCAAAATCAACTCTCACGTTGCTACCTTTAGCAAGTATTTCTTCTACTTCTTCTAAACTTTCCATTACGTGATGTACGAATCCGTTTTTATCAATTACCACAGTGCCGAAACCCGATTCATGCATTTCGTAATCTTCGACATTCTCACTACTGATAAATAGTGGTTCGGATTTAATCTCTCTTAAAAAAATCATTTATTTACCCTCCGCTTCGTGAATCATTTTCACGATTTCTTCGGGTGTGCCTTTGACTTGAACAGGTTCATTATCTACCACGATTGTCGAATAGTCTGTAACGCCATTAATTCCACTTACACCTTGGATAAAATTAGTGTTTACGTAAAATTCTTGCCCTCCAGTAGTAATAAATTTAATCATCTTCATTTATTTTTAATCCCTTCCGCAATTAGTTTTTCAATTTCTTGTTTTAGTTCTTCAGTAACGCCAACTTGAACTGTGAATTCATTTTTCAATCGTCCTTCCATACGATACAAACCTAAATCCAATGGTTCAAAATATACGTCATCTAGGCTCGCTATATCTTTAATAGTTATCGCCCCTTTTATATTTATCTTCTCACTCATCTTTCACAAAAATACCGTTCACGACTTTACCTTTTCTGTTTTTGATTTCGTGATACGCTGATTCGATACACGCTTCATAATCTAATCCTTGCTGCAAGCAGAACCCAATCAATACCACAGTGATATCCCCGATTGCATCGATAACTTCTGCACGATTCTTATGTTTGTATGCTTGCTTTAACTCCAGCATTTCTTCTTCTAGTTTGATTAGTTGTCTACCACTTTCCTTTGTGTGTAAGTCACGATCAATAAACCATTGTTCGATTAGTGGTTTTAGTTCTTTAAATGTCATTCAATCCCTCCATCCATTTTGAAAAGTTAAACCTTACTGGATACCCGTATAAAAGATTTGTTACTAACTGTTTAGCAAACCATTCAATAAACTTAGGGTCGATTTCATCAATCAACTTTTCTTTAGAAGAAATCTCGATGTTCATTCTGAAATCTTCACACACTCCAGTAACGGTTTTCTTTAAGCCTACATTTCTGTCGCATATATCTTCCACGAAATAGTTAGAGAAAGTTTCTAATTCTTTATCTTCTAATAAACTTCTTCCAGTTCTTTTTTCGTGCCTTTCCGCCACCAGCATCCCAATATGCCGATAGCGTTTCTGTACTTCCATCGGGTCTAAAAACATTCAATCCCTCCCAATCTCTTTTAAAAAATAGAACACAATTAGTAATGCTATTGCGATGATTTTTAGCATTAACACCCTCCCTTATGTGTCGTCTTACATTTTGGCGTACAAATCCAGCGTTTGTTATGTGCGTTCTCTGGTTGATTGCTGACTAATTCTCCCATTTTCTTATTCAGTAATCGTCTTTCACCGTTATAAATCACGAAATAGTTAAGTGGACTTTCTTTGAACACTGCGCACCATTTCTTTTCTACCCATGCTAATTTCAAACCGTTATTTTCTTTAATCTTTACTCCCACTTTTACACCTCTCCTATATTGTTCTCATTTGCTCATATTTGCCCTGTACGCAATTTTTAGTTTGTAGATAACTGTTTATATGTCAGATAGCTAACATTGATTCTAGGGGCGTTTTTTGAGCAAAATATAATTACCCGTTATTTATTAACTTTCTCGCATCATCCACGCTGCGAACAACTCCTGCAATAAATCCATAAGATTGCATTCGTTCTATAAACTTTTCTTGTTCGGGTCTTACCCGTCCTGTTTCTGTTTTCACTTCCACAAAGATAGCTTTACCGTCTTTTTTTCGTACACCGAATAAATCAGAAAATCCTTTTGGTAATCCTGTGTCAAAATATCTCCCATCTATCATCCGAACTTTGCCGACATTCGCACGAAATACCACACATTCCTTTGATAATTCCACACGAATCTGATTCATTAATGCTGTTTCTGGATTCATATACACCTCTTTAATTTGTGAACTCTTTAATTTGTTATTTTTTCTATGTAGGGTTATGTACGGGTTACGGCTATTTCAAAAACCCCTTATATATATTATTTTTTTATATATTTTTTAATTAATTAACTTTTATAAAAAAACTATACATACTATACATAGACACCTTAAAAACCTAATAGTACCAACGGTTTGTGTCTATGTACGGTTTTAATCTAACCCTACATAAACTATACATAACTCTACATAGTTTGATTAAAATTTAATGAGAAACTATCGTTTTTAATCAATCCTAATCCTTTGTAGTAAACTCCATCTGTTTTTCTATATTTTGTGAATTTTTTACCTAATTCCATTCCGAATTTCGTTTTTGTGTAACCGTCATACTCTTTACTGTCTTTTACCCATTCAGTAAAATCGACCCATAAATCGTTGAACCTTTCTTCCCGATGTGATTCTGTAATACAGTTTTCGATTAAGAATCGTTCGATAATATCCATTTCAGAACGGTAATCGTGTCTTTGCTCTGCAATAATCAATGGTTCTTCACTTAGTCCGTGTTCTTTCCATTTTTTATAACCTTCCAAACACCAGTTTAAAATCCCCGATAATTCTTCTTTTAATTTGAAGGTTAGTTTCTTATCCACTTTATCGTCTGGAATCATATATCCGAACGGAATCAGTACCATTCTTCGCCAAATTCCTTCGTCCGTACCGCTGATAATTGGTTTATAGTTTGTAGCCATCCACAGTTTAAATTCGGGTTTGAATTCGAATTCTTTTCCGTATAAAAATCTGGCAGTTACTGTATCTCCACCAGTGATTTGTTTTACCGTTCCTTCGTCTAATTTCATCCCTCTATTAGGTTCTGTAGTTGTTACGAATCGTGCGCCTTTTAAACGTGCAATATCTTGGTTTGCTGATTGCGCACCCGATTTAATCGCAATCGTTTGTGGTTGTATGTTCATTGCATAGCTGCCAAACACTTCATTTAAGATATTTAACAATACAGATTTACCGTTACGACCATTTCCTAAAAGAATGAACATCACTTGCTCTGTAGTATCGTTTGATAACGAATATCCTACTGCACGTTGTAAGTAATCGATTAATTCTTTATCCCCTTGGAAAATTTCATTTAAAAATTGTTCCCATCTTGGACAGGATGCATTCGGATTGTATTCTGCGTTCGAAATTCGAGTGAAGTATTTATTCTTACCAGTTTCATGATCCATTAATGTGCGTGTATTTAAATCGATATATCCATTGTGGGTATTAAATAAATTCCCGTAGCTATCGAATAAGTTTTGTTCAATCGATACGTGGTGTTGCACATCTTCCACCATATTTTTCTTACCTTTTACATTACGAGTATATTTCGCATGTTTTTCTAAGTTCTTCCGTGCTTCTTCTACTAACTTTTCATCATTAGGGTCACTGACATATACAGGCTCTTTTAAAATATTGTTTGCAACGAAATCTGCCATTTCATAAATCTTTCCTAATGTATCTTCCGTCCAATATTTATTATTCCAGTAATACCAGCAACGATTCCCATAGCTGTATAACACGTTACTATCGAATGTATATAAGAAACGTTCTGTGTTTCCCATATCGTCATAACTGAATTGTTTTCGTGGTTTTTTACTACCTTTTAACACTTCTTCTGATAGATTTAATGAGAATGGTTGAAATACATCTTTGCAGTCTTGGATTGCTTTCATTAACGTTTGATAACCGTAAGTGAAATTACCGTGTTTCTTATCCCACTTTTCACGGTATAGGCTTGACCGTCTGAAAATCGAATCCATTTTTTCGAAATCTTTAGCAGTCCAATATGCTAAATCGTTCGCAAAAGCCATATCCGCTTCCGATTGCGATGGATATACTTGCTCCCAACCACCTTCTAATAACAATCTGAATCTGTCTTTATTTTTACTGTTTAATGCTTCTTGAATAATTTCATCGATTGATAAATTATTCCCATCTGTTTGCAGCAGTGATAAATCTGCAATCGGGATATTTTGTTCACCGATATACTTATGATGTAAGTAATTGATCTTACCCATATCATCATCGAAAATTGTGTTGTATTCTCCAATTTGATTACCAGTCATAGTAAAGAATCGACCCGAATCATACATTTCAATATCGCCTTTCCGTCTTCCTCCAGGCGGTAATTGACCTTTACAGATAATGTGAACACCTTTTCCAGATGGTGATATTTCTGCATAGCTAGTAAGCGTATCGATAAAATCTGCAACGATGTTATTTTCGAAATCTTGATTCTGATAACGAATGATTTCAGATTCGATATTATCGAGGTCTACACCGTAATGTTCTCCGTCAAAGAAATATCCCAAACCATCATATTTATCTACAACACTTAGGGCAGTATCGAAATCCGTCCACGTTGTTGGGTCGTTTGATTTTGCTAACTGCCCTGTGTTCGCATTAAAAGGTCTTTTAGTGAATTTATTTTTTTCGGGTTGCCATTCTTTACGGAATACACACCAGTTTTCTTTTTCTGTTAATTCGATTGGTATGTTATCGTAAAGTTCTTTCATTTAATTCTCTCCCAGTTATTAAATTAGAATGGTAAATCATCATCTGAAATGTTGACAGCGTTATTGACAACTGTATTATTATTAGATGTGTGAGCTACATTCGGGAATTTTGATTGTTCCCAACGTTTCACATTAATGTTTGTGTAAGTTTTTCCACCGTATTCTGATTCTTCTGTTTTAATTGTTACTAATACTGGTTTACCCACAAAATCTGATAACAATTCTTTCATCGAGTTGTATTGTTTACCTTGCGATAGGTTTAATGCTTTACCAATCGTGTTGAATGATTTCATATTGTATTTTCCAGTTTCTTTTGATTTCCATACTTTGTGGAAAATTAAAGCGTTTTGTGATTGTTGTTGAATATCATTTCGAACCGCCAATACGACCTCGACATAATCTGTTCCTGTTTGTGTTTGTTTTTCTTCTGATGAAGTTACTACTGTTTCGTATGTACCATCTTTCAATCCCCCGCTAAATGTATCGTTAAAATCTAATGAAAATCCTGCCATTTATTTTTCCTCCTAAAAATTAATTTTTAATTCGTATTTCGATTTGTATTTTCTAACCCAAAGTGGTGCATCTGGTAATTTAAGTTGTTTTGCCATAAATGCAGCCCACGATGTTTTATACCCTTTCGCTTTAGCTATTTTTGTTAATTCTTTATATGATTTTGCTTTTCTCCAATCTCGATTTGAATAGAACTGTTTTTCTAATTCTTCTTGTTGGATTCTTTTTAATTCAGCTTCTTCGTCAATTTGTTTTTTTATTTTTTCAACAATATCTATATATCCACATTCTGGACATTTGTATGATCCATCTTCTTGTTTTGCAGTGTCTCTTTCCACTACACAGAAACATTCCTTACACTCCCATATAGGGTATGCTTCTACTTCTTTTCGTTTTCTTTTTGGTTTCTTTTCAAGTGTCCATGTTCTTTCCATATCGGGCAATCCGTGTATGTAAACATTTCCTACATGGTCTATAATCGTTGCAACCTTATTCGGTTGATACCGCATTGGTCGCATTGATTGTTGAATGTGTAATGATAATGAAGCTGTCGGTCTAAGCAACATTACTGCTGTACAATCTGGCACATCGAACCCTTCTCCGATTAAATCAACGTTACATAACACTTTGATTTCGTTATTACGAAATGCTTGAATAATTCTGTCACGTTCTTTTTTAGAAGTTTTTCCATCGATGTGTTCAGCAGGTATATCTGCTTTATTAAATTGATCTGCATACATTTTTGAATACTCAATACTATGTGCATACAGTATTGTTTTTTGACCGTTAATAATTTTTTGATAATGTGTAACTACATCCCCGAAAATTGTTTTACCGATAGCTGCATCCATCGACTGATTTGTGTAATCTCCGGTGGAAGATTTTTTCAATTTACTTCTTTCAATTAAATCAATCGAAAAATACTGATACGGTGCTAACCTTTTGTGTTCTATTAACCATTTCGCATTTACTGTTTCTATGAGTACATCGTTTACATCTCCCAATCCATCACCGTTCAATCGTATCGGTGTGGCAGTAAACCCTAAAACTCTAGTATTGTAATGGTTTAATATTTTGATGTATGATTTAGCTAGTGTATGATGATTTTCGTCAACTACGATTAAATCGAACGATTGATACGTGTTTAACTTTTTTACAATCGTCATAACCATTCCTAAAGTGACGTAATTCATATCTACACTGTTTTTTCTAAGTGTGTTATTTATCTGGTCTAACAGTTCCTGTCTGTGGACTAGAAATAACACACGTTGTTTTTTTACGGTTGCTAATCGAACGATTTCAGCAATCATAACCGATTTTCCTGCTCCGCACGGTGCTACAATGCAAGGTGCTTCATAACCTTTCGCATACGCTTCTCTTGCTTTGTTGACTAAATCTTTTTGATAATCAAACAGTTCAATCAATAAGCACCAACTCCTCAACCTTGCACCCTTTTCTATCGTCTAAACGATTTTTTGCATAAATTGATTGAGTAGGCTGTAAGATGAATCCACGCTTTTCGTTACCGTCTGGGTCTTTCGAAACAACTAATCGTGCCACCACATCGCATAAACCTTCAAAGTTATTCAGAATATTTTTTCGAATATCTGGCATTGCACGGTTGAAAATTTGTCCATTTTCTTCCGTCCACTGATCACTTGTTTCCCAAGCAGTGAATACGATTCTCTTACCAATATTTTGTAACGCACGTAAACTATCTAAGATTGTAAAATCCACACGTTGATAATCCGCCATTGAAGGTACTCGATTATTCTTTCCAATCCGTCCTAAGTTCGCTAATGCAGAACGGAATAATTCAGATACGTTATCAATAACAATCGTGTCATAGTCTTTTGCTGCACCTTTCAATAATTCGGTTACTAATTCTGTCCACTCATCCCATACATCTCGTGTGTTGATATGTGCGATATCAATGTTTTCAGCACCTTTTAAGACCGATGAGGATTTATCGATATCAACTACCAGCGTTTTCCCTGGGATGTATTTCAATGCAGTTGTTTTTCCTACACCAGGATTCGCATAAATGAGGTATACTGCATCGTTCTTTTCAATCTCTGTCGCTTTAACAATTTTCATTTATTCACCTCCTTCAATTATCAAAATTTAACGAATGCGTAAAGATTCAGTTTGTTTTAATTCAGCTCCAGGAATTTCAATCCCATTTTTAAGAACGTCCTTTAATGCTGTTTTATCAACTTTAGGTGGTTGTGGAATTAGAAAATCTTCTGGGATAATTCGTTCATCAGTAATGTTCACACTTGCTGGATTTTTTTGGATTGCAAAATTGAACATTCCAGATTTAAATTTTGTTTTCCCTGTTAGTTTCATATTGTCTTCTAAATATGTCTTTAACCATTTCACTTTATTTTCTGTAGATTGACGTTTTGTTTTTAAACGGTCTTCTTCTTCTTTGAAAGCTGATACATCTGATTCAAGGTTTCGAATCAATTTCGCAATATTTTCTGCTTTGTTTTCGATTGCATCATTGATACTATCTAATGTGTCTTTCATTACCTCTGGATCTAAATCCATATTTTGCACGTCTTGAAACGCTAAACTTAATTCGTATAAATTCAATCTTTAACCTCCTCATAAAACATACTTTTACGTGTTCCCTTCGGCTCAATGTGGAACGATTTTACATTTGGGATATTCTGTACTATCTCTACTGCAACATCTTCCACAGATTTTCCATACTTCATATACTTTTCAAACAAGAGTGGATTTACATAATCAGATTCGATATCTAAAACAACTCTTGATTCTGTTCTTTTAACAATTTCGATACGCATTTAATTTGTTTCTCTACCTCCTTAAACGTTTTATATCGTGTCATTCTTCGATGTGGTTCATATAAATACAATTCGTATGAATCATTCTTCATTCTGATTTGCCCGATGATTTTATTCCCGTACAGAATGTGCTGTAATTTCGAATCTAGTAAATCATCGTTTAAGTAAATATCTCCCATTTATTCACCTGCGATTCTTACTGGGTCTACTAGGTAGACTTCTTTTAGGTATTCTTCGATGTCGTCTTCACCGATATAATCTCCGTTCAAGAAATAGTAAGCAGATTCGGCATCTGTCTTGTTGCCTTTCCAGTCATAAGCATTAATCCGAGTGACTGGCGGTTCTTTCAGATAGAGTGCTTTTAAGTATTCTTCAATGTCTTCTTCTAGCACTTTATCTTTCCCGATGTCGTAATACCTATCTCCCGTATAGATTTCATTTTCCTTCCAGTCATATCCCCACACTTTAGGTTCGGGCGGGTCTAGGTAGTGTGTGTGTAAGGTTTCAAAATCTCCCTGCATTATGTTATAATCTCCTTGAAATATTTTTTATTTAGTCAGTGTTCCCGCACTGGCTTTTTTTACTTTCCACGTATCTTGAAAATCAGGCTCGATATATTTGTCGTTTCTCATTAGGTCTACTGTGTTTGTGTGCTGATGACTCGCTTCACCTACATACAGCAGAACCGTTATTGACATTACTAAGATTGCGATGATACTAACCCCTGCAATTCCTAGACCTTTCAAATACCATGAGAGGAATTTCATAAATGGTACTGTGTTCTTTAATCTTCGTTCTGTTCTCATGGTTTTCTCCTTTTACTTTCTCTCCAAATTTCTTTTATTCGGTCTACATCCTTAGATTTGTACTGATGATTTCTCCCACTAGTTGTGTCTCTCATCGCTACAATTCGTGGATCATTACGCACATCACTTTGTAACCAACTCTTATAATTAATGTTTGCTTGTTCGCACATTTCTTTAGTAGTTAAGTCCGTTTTCATTGCCACTACCTTAAACCCACTGTTCATTAATAAATTGATTAACTTCTGTGGATTCCGTTGTAACGATTCAAAAACTAGTTCGTCAAAATCCATTTTCATTCTCCTTTCATATTGTTGTAACCTTCTTTCAAGCCTATAATTGTGTTGAGGAAAGGAGGTGTTTATATGTTTCCATCATTCGAAGATTTCTTAAAAACATTAACTGAAGAAGAAAAGCAAGCAATTTTTTCTGAAGTATCTGAAGCCCTTAAAAGAACTCAACGAGAAACTTCAGATAAAGAATTAATTTTAGGTAATTCTATTGCTGCTATTTCTTACTCTTGTTCACTTTCATTGATTGAACGATACCATCATTGGTTGTCCCAAAAATTGAAACCATAGTATCAATATCTATTTTCACTGGATGATTTTCTTTCAAAACTTTATTGACTTTTTCTCTGAATAAATCATCCACTTCAGCATCTAATTCGAAAGAGTTAGGTGCTTTTTTATTTTTACCCATGATTTTTACCTCTTTCTGTGTCTTTTTGGACACTTAATCTTCAAAAAAAATATCCATAATTTCATCGTCTGATAAATCTAGGATTTTTTTACAAGCAACTATTTCCTCCCGACGGAAAGAAACTTTACCAGCCATTCGACTATGATAAACCGTTTTAGTGAACGTTCCGTTAATATTCTCGTTCATCTCATCAATAAAATCTTCTACCTTTAGCCCCCTTTCAACAATTTTAGCTTTCAGCAAGTTATAGTTCATTTACTTCACCTCGTTTCTCGTTGTGTCATTTAGGACACATTCATACTAACACAGATAAAAAATGATGTCAACAAGAAAATGTGTCTTTTTTGAAACTTTTTTTATCATTTGAGTAAATTTAGTTGTTTCTACGACACTTTAATGGTATTCTTTCATTATGAAAGGGGCGATTATAATGCTCGATTTGAAAGCAAAAAGATTATCGTTGAATCTAACACTAGAAGAAGTAGGAAAATTTGTAGGCGTTGGAAAAAGCACTGTTAGAAAATGGGAAAATGGGTTAATCAACAACATGGGCAGTGATAAAATTCAGAAATATGCTCAAATTTTACAAATTAGCCCTCTAGATATTATTAATAAAAATGTATCTTCTAAAGAAGATAAAAATCTACAAAAAGATATACAAAAGCTAATAAATGAATTGGATAACGGAATGTATTCCAAAGAAACTGCAGAATATCCCGAAGAAACAAGAGAATTGATTATCTTTTCATTAGAAACTGCTGCTAAATTAGCAAGAAAGGCAGCTAAGGATAAATTTACACCAAATAAATATAAGAAATGATAGGAGTTGTAAATATTGGGTATTGAAAATAAAGTATTATCTTTAGTTCGCAAATTCGAAACTAGCAATCCGTACAAGATTGCAAAAGAATTGGATATAAACTTACTAGAAGCCGACTTGGGAGAGGTTAAAGGCTACTACACTAAGATTAGAAGAATTAAATTTATCTTTATTAATGAGAATTTATCGCAAAATGACAAGTTATATACAATGGCGCACGAATTAGGTCACGCTGTGTTACATTGTAATACACGAACGACACACTTGATGAGTATGAAATATCGTCATACAAGTAAGATAGAATCAGAAGCAGATATGTTTGCATCTATTCTTATCGATATTTATTTACAAGATGCTATGGAATTATACTAAGGAGGTATCCTAACATGGCAAGCATTACGAAAAGAGGAAAAACGTGGTCTTACCGTGTTTATTACTACGATAACGGAAAGCGTAAATACGTATCTCAAAGCGGATTTAGAACCAAAGCGGAAGCAAAGGATGCATCCGTGTTAAAAGAAAACGAATTGCTAGTTGGTAAGAAGTTTGAAAAAGACAAAGTATTACTAGGAAATTTAATGAAAAAATGGTTTGACTTATTCAAAGAAGGAACAATAACGCAAGTTACTAAGGCTCGTTATATGACGATTATAAAATATGTTAAAGATGAATTTAATATACCGTTAAAAGAAATTACATTAGAGAAATACCAAAACTTTTTAAACACTCTTGCTGATTCAAGAGCGAAAGGAACAGTAAAAAAATACCACGAAACTGTACGTGCCACAATGGAATATGCAATCCAGTCTAAAATCATCATGCACGACCCTACAAAAGGAGCTGTTGTTAAAGGACAAGAACACTTAACAAAGAATGAAGATATTAAATATTTAAACTATGAAGAATTTAATGCTTTAGAGCGTGCTTTATTAGAAGGGTTGCAACCTAGCTATACCACACGATATGTTATGCTGCTTTCTATGTATACTGGAATGCGTTTTGGAGAATGTTTAGGATTAACGTGGGATTGTATAAACTTCAAAAATAAAACAATTAAAATAGATCGTGGTTTTGATTATCGTTTCACGCAAGAATTTACAGACGGAAAAACAAGAAATGCCAAACGTGTAATTGCAGTATCGGATAAGTTGTTAGAAATTTTAAAACTAATCCCCAGAAATGGTGAACGTTTGTTTCCAGTTATGAGTAATAACTCTGTGAATTACGCTTTATCAAGAGCGTTAACTAGAGCGGGTGTTCATAAGAAAATAACCTTCCACGCATTAAGACACACTCACGCAAGTATTTTACTTTCTAAAGGTATCCAATTATTAACAGTTAGTAAACGATTAGGTCACGCTGACCCCACAATTACACTACAAACTTATGCTCATATTTTAAAGGAAAAAGAAGCGGAAGAAAACGAAGTTATTCGGAATATTTTTTAATGATTTGTACTCAATTTGTACTCTTTTTACTCAAAATGTACTCAAAAGGTCAAAAATGAATAGATTTGTAAACAAAAGAAATCCCTATATATCAATGTTTTTGATACATAGGGATTTGTTTAGATATAAAAATACGTTTCAGGAGGGATTCGAACCCCCGACCGTTCGCTTAGAAGGCGAATGCTCTAT